>Ga0247841_10001220_pt1 | contig 59984 bp, 72 predicted proteins | sample LaCruzMarch2015__2_FD_192410 | JGI IMG/M metagenome (GOLD analysis project Ga0247841, IMG submission 192410) | Freshwater microbial communities from meromictic Lake La Cruz, Castile-La Mancha, Spain - LaCruzMarch2015_18m | ecosystem: Environmental > Aquatic > Freshwater > Lake | place: Spain...
GGCGTTTACTAATTTTAAATAAACTTTATATCCAACAAGTCCAAATCTATAACTAGCCGGAACAGTCAGACATTGCACAATTATTTTTTCCTCTAGAAGTTTATTTATTCTATGGAACACTACCTCTTTGCTTAATCCGACTTTCTTAGATATTTCTGAAAGATTGGCTCTGCTATTCTTATCTAACTCGAACAATATTTTCTTGTCCTTTAAATCTAACTCCATAAATTAACAAAAGGATAATTAGTATATAAATCTTATCCTTTTATTAAGTTTTACAATCATAATATTTAATAAGTGTTTATACTACATGTTACTATATCAAAGTAGTAATACTTGATAGGAAACAAAAAATGGAAAACAAAGGCATAACAGTAAAAACAATAGGAGAAAGAGTGGAGCTAACTGCTCCGCATGGGAAAGGAGAATTAAATTTCTTAGTTCCGCATGCTTGTTGGGCAACTAGCGGTAAAACATTTGTTGAGGCTAAAAACTTCATTAAAAAAGAAGGATTAATATTTCCAACTCTTGCAGAAGTCGCATCAGTAGTTTATGCTGCTTGGCAGAATCCAAATGAAGAATATTCTAAAAGAGTTATTAACTTATTGGAACATGAATCTCTTTGGACGAACAATGGAATTCTTTATGTTCCGAATAAAGGAATGTATATTCAAGATTCGCCCAATGTAGTGTGGGGAAAGCATTTTAACGAGTCTGAACTTATAAAAAGATTTGAAGCAGGAGACAAAAATGTAAGGTTTACTCCCTTTGAAGAAGAATATTTTGGACTTAATGCAAAGGATTTGGTAAAAAGCAAATTGTTAATTGCTCTTGCTGGAGAAGAAGGCGCGGAAAAATTATCCTATGTTGCTACAAAATATGGGGTCAAAGGCCATAGTCTTCCTTATTCAGGTGCCAAATATGAAAAAAATGAACGAAAAATTGATTCGCGAGTTATTCACTTATGCTCTCGCACAAACTTTATGATTTCTGGTTCTGATGTTAATTTCTTCCCAGATCGCTGCTATTCTCTAGCAATACAAGGAGATAAAAAATGAAAAACAATAAACCACAAACAATAAGAGAAAGTATTGATGCATATAGAAAAAGAATGTCCCAGGAAGGATTCCTTGAAAATAGCCAGAGAAATCAATGGTACTTTCCGTATGATAATCATCAGTTTGCCATGAAAGCAGGTTCTGATGAAATTAAAAGAATTTTTGAAAAATCTGGGAAATTTAAATTTACTAAAGAAGTTACGGACTCTGGTTGTTATGTATATAATTGGGATTGTTTATCAACAGATACTAGAATCCTTGCAGATTGTGTAGACAAGGGAGGATTAGACAGAGGATGTTATTGCGAAAGCCATAATCTTGGCAAGGGCTGGATTCCAATGAGTATACATCCAGACAAATATGGTAACGATGTTTATCTCGGAGCAATTGAAACACTGGAAGCCTTATTATCTCTTGCTGAAGAATACAAGATTCCCATGGTAACACAACACAGAAATGCAGAAATGGGCCACCCTTTTGTTAGATATGACCCTAAATAAAAGCTTTATACCTTCATACTACAAACCTTTAAATTCTCGTTCATTCTTATACAGACATGGTATTTGCAAACAAAAAGATATTCAAAAATGCAAGTGGGGATATTCATGTCGGAAATAATTCTCCTGATAATTTTACTGAAGCTACAATTGAAGATGTGAAAAAAGCGCTAAAAAATTTAAACGGGAAAAAGCTTTGGAGATGCCACGTTTGCAATGATTTGAGCATAATTTCTGTTCCACCGAAGATTTGTCCTACTTGTTTTCAGGAAGAAGCGTATGTTGAAATAAATGAAAAGGAGTTTAGAAACTTTTTAGAAATATGAGAGAAATATTATTTTTTCACGGAGCAGGTTGTCCACATTGTAAAATTATGAGACCAATGGTTGCCAAGCTAGAAAAAGAATTAAAACTGAAAGTAAAAAGTTTTGAAGTTTGGAATGACGAAGACAATGCAGATAAGATGAGAGAATATGCTGATATAATAACTGCAGCAGGTAATGGAGATTTGGGAGTTCCTGCTTTTGTTGATGTAAAAAACAAAGAAGCAATAACAGGTGAAATGCCTGAAAAGGAGTTGAAAAAATGGTTGATGCAAAAATAGAGCAGCAGATTAAAATTTGGAAAGAATTCGCAGATAGAAACAAAACTGTAAAACTTAATCCAAAAAAGCAAGCTGTTCTGGATTTAGCAGAAGGTGTTTTAAATAATGAGAAGAATCATGGATTGAAGTTTTGTCCTTGTAGACTAAGAACAAAAGATAGAGAAAAAGATCTAAAACTTGTTTGTCCTTGCAGTTTTAAGATGCAAAGAACATGGCAAGATAAAGGTGAATGTTGGTGTAGTTTATTTGTGAAGAATTAAGGTATAATCTCGGGCCCAAAATACTTTTCATATTCAAAATCTTCAATTTTTATCTTCCCCTCGGAAATTAACTTCTTTATTTCGGATAATCTCTTTTTTATTTCATCAATTAGATGTTTAATTGTTGAACAAATTAATTCGTTTCCTTTTTTTGGCCAAAGTTCTGCTTTATTCCAATATAAACATCTTCCGCCACATAAATCTAGATAAGAACATTTTTCGCATTCACCTGAAATAGAGAATTTCTTTAGTTCTTCTGGCTTGTTTTCTATTGTTCCGGCTTGAAAATCGCAAATTGAGTTCATAATTGGGCAAGCTACGATTTTCCCTGTTGTTGAAATCGCATAGCCAGAATGTCCTGCACCACATCTTAGAAGCGTTTTTTCTCCCCTCAATAAAGAATCTGCGATTGCTAAAAATGGATAAAACTTGAGGACTTTTCCTTTCTGCATCTCTAATAACCAGAAATCTAGGAGTTTTGAGATATTTTTATTATATTCTTTTGTAAATCTTCTAAATTCTTTTTCATTAAAATCAAATTTATAGAAACCTGCGTCAAGTTGCCAGTGAACTGAATCAAAAAGTTTTGTTTTTAAAATATTCTTAACTTGCTCAAAAATATCCGGGAATTCAGCTAAAGTCATTCGCGCGACAATTTCTCCTTTGTAGCCTTGCTTTCTTGCATTTGTTAAGTTTTCAATAACTTTAACGTAGGTTCCAATTCCCCTGTTGTAATCCGTTCTTTCTTTGTCTCCATCTATAGAAACTAAAATTCTTTCTATTTTTTTAAGATAACTTATGGGGAGTTTATCTAATAGTTTCCCGTTTGTTTGCATTCTAAATGGAACTTTAATTTCATCAACTATCTTTTTAATTAGTTCTGCTTCTAGAAGAGGTTCTCCGCCATAAAAAACCAAAACTGCGTCTTTATCTTTTGCAAGAAAATCTTTAAGTTTGGCTATATTAATTGCTGTTCTATCTGGCTCTGAGAAATCAAATTTAAATTTCTTATCAAGGCCATTGTCAAATTCCTTAAATGACTTCTCGTAGCAATATTTGCATTGTGAATTACACAGATTTGTTAAAATTAAGTGATAGTGCATATTTTCTTGAAAAATTCATAGATTAAAAGGTTTGTGATAAGATTTATTAAGCTGTCTTTGCTATTAAAAAAATGGATAAAAAGGAAGAGTTCATTGTGAATCCTTGGGAAGTTAAAGGAAATGTAGATTATGATAGACTAATAAAAGAGTTTGGTTTATCCAAAATAGACAGCGAATTGTTAGAGAGAATAAAACGCCATACAAAAGAGCTACATCCACTTTTAAGACGAGGAATCTTTTTTGCACATAGGGATATGAAATGGATTCTAGATGAGTACGAAAAAGGAAACAAGTTTTTTCTTTATACTGGCAGAGCGCCTTCTGGGCCAATTCACATCGGGCACATCATGGTTTGGAAATTTACCAAATGGTTACAAGATAAATTTGATGTTGAACTGTGGTTTCAGTTTCCAGATGAAGAGAAATTCCTTTTCAAAAAAGACCTGGATTTTAAACAAATAGACCATTACATGCATGAAAATATGCTAGATATAATTGCACTTGGATTTGATCCAAAAAAAACAAAGTTTTTAGTTGACACAAAGAACGCAGATTTGATGTATAAGCCTGCTTGCGAGGTTGCAAAAAGAATTACGCTAAATATGGTAAAAGCGAGTTTCGGCTTAGATGACAGCTCAAATGTCGGAGCAGTTTTTTATACAAGTATGCAAGCTGTTCCTGCTTTTTTACCAAGTATCTTGAAAGGAAAAAGTATTCCTTGTTTGATTCCCCATGCAGTAGATCAAGATCCGCATTTTAGAATTTCTAGAGACATTATACCGAAATTAGGATACCCAAAACCAGCATCTATACAATGTGTTTTTATGCCTCCGTTAACAGGTGTTGCAGGAAAAATGTCTTCCTCTGAAGATGCTTGCATATTTCTAACCGATTCTCCTGCTGAAGTAAAAAGAAAGATAAACAAATATGCATTTTCTGGTGGAAAAGACACTGTAGAAGAACACAGAAAACTTGGAGGAAATCCAGACATAGATGTTTCTTTTCAATTCTTAAGGTTTATGTTTGAAGAAGATGATAAAAAATTAAAAATAATAGAAGAGGATTATAAAAGTGGTAAACTTTTAAGTGGGGAATTAAAGGCTATATTAATTGAAAAGATAAACACATTCTTGAAAGAGCACCAGAAAAAAAGAGAGCTTGCGAAAAAAGAGTTGGATAAATTTTTAATAAGAAATTAAAATAAGACTTTAACATTAAGTAAATCTGCACTTTTAGATATCTCTTGCTTTGTTAATTCTAATGTATTCTTTAATCTTTCAATTTCTTGCTCTGTTATTTTAATTTCTTGCTCACTATTCTTAAGAGCAGAAACAATAGAAATCTTTTCAGATGTCAACAAAACGAAACTGTCCCCTTTACTTTCTATTGACTCAATTTCTTTAATTTCTTTTTTTATTTTTTCTCTCTTCTCCTTTAACAATGCAACTTCTTCATCACTTAAGAAGCAAAAAATATCTTCTTTGTCAAGAATAATACTAAAATTAGCTTCATATTCTTTTATTATTTCCATTTTTTTGTCATTTGTGTGGTATTTGTTCTTAAGAGATTTGAAATCTATTTTTGATTTTAAGAAAGAAATTTCTTCAGCTACTTTTTTCTTTTCAGAAACAACTTTTTCTTTTAGATTTTTTTCCTCTAAATATTCTTTTGACTTTTGTTTTTCTTTAATTTCTTTTTCGAATTTTACAATTTCTTTTTCTAATTCAATTTTTCTGTTACGCCTTTCATTTAATTTAGTCTCCGCTAACTTAATCTCTTTGTCTATTTCTGGAATTTCTTTTAATTGGCTTTCTATGTTAGAAATAGTTTTAGAATCTGAAAAGATATCCTTATTTTTCTCAAGAAGATTGTTTAACTCTGTTAAAAATCTCGCTAATGTCTCCTTTATGTCACCTATCTCTCTTCCTATCAAGATAGTAGCTCTCTCATAATAAATTCTTGATTCTCTTTTAAACTCTGCAAAGATTCTGTTTAAATGTTTGACAAACTCTTCTAATTTATTTTGATTAATTAACTTCAAGTCATTAATCAAGCCACTAAGACGATTTTGGTATTCCTCTTTATTTTTCATAGTAATATCTTTGAGTCTTAGTTCTTCTCTTTTGTTTGTTACATCTACTCTGTTAAGAACTTCTATTTGCTTGTCTAACCTCTGCGTAAATTCAATAATTAAGGATTTAATCTTTTCGATAGTCCTTTTTTCTTTTTCTTCCTCTTCTTTTATTTTTCTTAAAATCCACGATTGAAGATCTCCAAAATTAACTTCTTCTTTATCTGGAACTTCTTTCCTTTGCCTAAAAAAATCAAATATTCCCATCATTAATAAGGGGCTTTGTCATATAAAAATCTAACTAAGCGCCCAAACCGATCCGACTAGATACTATTGGTTTTCGATGGGTGATCAAAAGAAACACTAAAAACAATAGGGCACTACTCCTTTTCATATTTAAGAAAGTAGGGGAGATTATTTAAAGATTATAGAATGAGTTCGAATCCGGAAGCCGGGACTCAGTCTTAGTATTGGTGGTGTGAGAAGAATTCCTTTTTAAGAAGTTTTTAAGAAAAAGTTTGAAGGTTTGTTTAGTTTTATTTAATGATGTTTAACAAATAAGGGCGATATATTTTAATAGGTAACTGTTATCCCCATTATATGGGAAAAGACACAAATGATAAAATACTCGCAATAGTTCATTCTGATAAAGGTAAATTCCTTTTGCTTAAAACAAATCCTAAGACTATGAAAGTCGATCATTGGTATGTTGTTACTGGCGGCGTTAAGGAAGGAGAGAGTTTTGAAAAAGCTGTTGCTAGAGAAGTGAAAGAAGAAACTAACTTGAAGATTCTTGAAATTATACCTACTTCTACATCCTGGGATTATGAATGGCCAAAAAATTCAGGCATTATCAAGCATGAGAAAGCTTTCCTTGTTAAAGTCAAACATGCTGATCCAAACATAACTGCCCATGAACATCTTGACTGGAAGTGGCTCGATAAGAATGATTTTTTAGATCAAATATACTGGTATGGTGAAAGTAAAGATAATCTGAATGGTTTAATTAAACCTTTAGACTAGGATTATAAATTTGGAATGAATTTATGATGTTCAATTCTTGCTTGATTTAGACTGGAATTCTTTTTTACCCAATCAAACATAGCAATAGTGGCAGACATTGCAGCATTAAGGCATTCTACTTGTCCATACTGCGGAATATAAATCATTTTAGATCTTTTCAATACCTCTTCTGGAACTCCTCGCCCTTCATTACCTATGACAATTAAGGGATTTTGAGGATATTGAAATTCAAAAATATTAGTTGCGCCTTCCCCAATTTCTAAAGAACATAGATTATATCTTTGACTGTCGCAATATGTAAAGAATTCTTCAATTGTGGGCATTCGTATAATGTTTGTATGGGGCTTTGCACTTGTTATCCCTGTCTGGACGAATCTCCTTCTGCCAACTATTACAACTTCTTTAACCGCAGCAGCATTTGCACTTCTTATTATTCCTCCAAGGTTTTCATCTTTATCAAGATACATAGTGGCTATAGCTAAATTATGTCTATCTCTGAAATTAGATTTGTAATTGTCCATCTTAAGACCTCTCTGACCCTCCAGATGCAGCATTATTGCTCAAAAGTAATCGCGCTAGCTCTTTTTCAGATTTAAAATAAGTCAAAATAATTTCTTCTTCTAATTCTAAGGGTAATCTTTGACTTATGGTTCTTTCATCTAAGAGTATTGGAATTTCTTTACCTAAATATTTCTGATGATATTTGGAATAGGCTATTTCAACTAATGTTCCGGGAGATAATCCAAAACCGATCATTAGTCCAGCTCTTAGGCTAAGACAAGTGTTCAAAACACTCCACCCTCCATCAATTTCTTCAGTTCTATCACAAAACTGAAAATATTTTTTTAAAATATCACATCCTCCTCTTGGAAGAACTCCAACAACTTCTCTTCCTCCAAATTTTTTATAAGACTTAGCAAGGTCTAAAGGAACCCCTTCATCAGGAATTAAATAAGCAGTAGAAAGATTTGCAGCAAGAACTTTTCCAACTTCTTCTTTATATGTTTCATAACTTCCCTTGTCTATTCTTCCAAATCTAAATATCTTTGTTTTGTCAGTTGGACCAATAAGTAATGCAGATAAATTATTATTTGACATCTTCTATTTTCTCCTTAAGTTTTTGAAGTGCGTTGTATAAACTATCTCCAACGCATAGCTCTCCATGTAATTTCATAATTCCAAAACCATTATTTTCTTTTAATATTCCCAATATCTTGCTTAATTCTCCAAATCTCCCATATCTTAAATATTCTGCAGAAGCATATTTCTGCATTACAGGATTATAAGTTAACTTTCTTCCGTGAGTATGAATTATTGCTCTTGCTTCGGGCATAGCCTGATAAACTTCAGATATTATTGGCATCTCCGAAGAAGGATGTTTTTCTCCTTTCCACCTAACCTTTTTATTGTCTGTTCCTACAACAAGAGCTACATCTCCCTTAGTTAAACTGCCAACACTTGATCCTGTAGCAGAAACTAAAATTCCTTCTTTAACTCTTTTACTTATAAATCCCGCTGAACCTTTAATTAAGTCCCCCTCCAACAAAGATTCTCCAATAGACCTAAATTCTGAAAAGTGTTCTTCTATTGCTCTTAAATAATCTTCATCTATTGGCAATCTTTCCGAATCGTATCTTATTCTCGAAAAGCAATTGTAAGTTGTATCTGCTATTTTTTCTAAAGGTGCCATCGTTACTTTATCTGAAGTTATTTCTGGCCAAACAACTTGGCATCCCCATTGCTGAAGAGTTTCTAAAGATCTTGGAGTAATTGGATGTTCCCATAAAGAACGATTCATAGCGGGAGCAAAAATTACTTTTTTTCTTTTACCAATTGCACTAGAAACAATAGTCATAGGATAACTATCTGCTATGCCTTGCGCAACTTTATTCAATGCATTAAATGTAGCTGGAACAACTAAAACAATATCTTCTAAAGGAACCTCTTCTCCATTCTTTGAATAATCTAAAGATACATTATTTCCTGGTATTTCAAAATCTTTCATATTAGCAATTTTTCTAGCCATGTCTGTAAAGAAAGTATAAACATTTGCTCCCTCTCCAATAAATTCTCTAACTAGTTCTGGAACAATAGAACATTTTTTTGCTCCAGTCATTACAAGATATACTACTTTATTTTCCAAAGTTTTCATTTTCTTCCTCCAAGCTGCCGATAATATTCATAGGCTATTATTGGAACAACCGTAGGTAAAGTTAAAAATGGAACTTCTCCAGTTGCAGGAACAGAAACTAATTCATCTAGTTTTGAAATTTTTTCACTACCTAATCCGCCAGACTCTGTGCCAAAAACAAAAACACTCTTACCTTCAGATAAATCTAAATCGAATAGCGATTTTTTTGAATGTGGAGATGTTCCTATTAAATATCTTCCGCGATTATGCAGTTCTTGGGCAGCGGCAGCAAGATTTTTAAAAATTTCTACATTAGGGTAAGAATTAATGCCCCAAGATTTTACTTTAGAAACAATCTTTTTATGGTTTAAATCAATAGAATTTCCAGAAACATATAAGTCGCAATTTCCAACAGCTAAAGCTACCTGAATTATATGTGCTGCGTCATAAGGCGCCCTTAGGCAATCAAATAAAAGACCTATTCTCTTTTCCATTTTTGCCTCAAAAATTTATTTGCATTGTATTCGGCTATGGAACCTTGTGCAGCAGCCACGACAATTTGTTTTAAATTTCCAGTAATATCTCCTGCAGCATAAACTCCGGGAATGCTTGTATTCATATTATTATTAACTTTTACATAGCCACCATCATCGAGCTCTATATTTAATCTTCTTGCAAGATCATTATTAGGAAGTAACCCTATACAAACAAAAATTCCTTCTGCAGCCACTTTCTCTAATCCCTTTGGACCCTGAATAATCGCCTCTGCTAATCTTTCTTTCCCCCCTAAATAAACAATTTGAGAAGATGTCCTAAATGGAATTGACAATTCAGAAATCTTTTTAGCATATTTATCTTTGCAATTTAGTCTAATATCTTTTTCTATTATTTCAACATCACATCCCAAACTTTTAAGATAAACTGCCGTGACCGCTCCAGTATTCCTACCGCCAACAACAAAAACTCTTTTATTAACAAACTGATTTCCGTCTGGGACGCAATAATAAAAAACAAATTTTCCCAAAAACCTATCGATTCCTGGAACTTCTAATTTTTTTTGTTTTGTACCCGTACACAAAATAATTGATTCTGCAGCTACTTTTCTGTCTCCTAAATCTATTAAAAATATATCTACTTCTTGTCTTACATCTTGAACACATGAACGATCTGCAGAAATTTTATTATTTGCTAAATGTTGTTTAAACTTATTAATTAATTCACTTCCACTAACTGTACTAAATCCAAGATAATTATCCACAGTATAATGAGAATCTACAGAAACTTTGGGGAACCATCCTTCTTCTTGTGATTCTGCTAAAACAAATTTAAGATTATCATTTTGCGCATTTAAAGCTGCAGACATTCCAGCAGGTCCTGCTCCAATAATTGCTAAGTCATATTTTTCCATTTTATTTTTCTCCAATGATAATTATTTGATCTGATGTGATTTGAATCTTATCTCTTCCGCCAAAATAATCTCTTACTTTCGCTTTATCTTCGTTTCTAAACTCATTTAAGAAAGGAAACATCTGCATAACTTGTAATAGCTCTTTAAATGAATATTCTCTTTTGACATTGAGCTCTCTTAAAGATATATTTTTAAATCCTGCAGATTCTAATCTTTGAATGTAAAAACTAGGGTCTCTTGCTCGCATTAATCTTTTTCTAAAGAGATTTGCTATTTCTTTTAGCCCCTTACCAGAACCATATTCTCTAAATAAAAATTTTCCAGGAGATTTCAAAACACGATAAATTTCAGATTCTGAGAAATTTGTTACATTTTTTGCAGTTACTGCATTAAAAAAATTTGATTCAAATGGGAGATTCATATTATCTCCTAAAACTAATTGGATGTCTAGCCCGGAGGTTCTTTCTCTTGCCTTTTTTAACATTTCTTCAGATAAATCAATTCCGCATAACCAGCTATACTGAGAAGGATATCTTTTTGCTAATTGCTCAAGAATAAAGGCATTTCCCGTTCCGATATCTAATACTTTAGATCCTACAGGAATTTTTTCGTAGGCGAGTTTAAAAAATAAATCATTAATAGAAGAGGCTGTTGGAGCATTACCCTTAAAAAAATCTTCTCTTGATTGTGCTTTTTCACTATCATAAAAATGAGCCGTTTCCATAATAAGATTACACTCCTCCTGTTTATAAATATTACTACTCTATAATTAAGAAAACTTTAAATAGCACTAATAACCTAGGCTATCATGGAACTATACAAACAAATGGCAGAGTTTTACGATTTGCTTTACAGTTATAGGGATTATGATAAAGAAGCTGCTTTTTTAGTTTCTCATTGTAGCCACAGTAGAAGTCCTGCTATTTTAGATGTGGCATGTGGTACCGGTAGCCATTTAAGAGCTATACAAGAAAAGATGCCTCGAGCAAGACTAACTGGGCTAGATTTAAACCAAAAAATGTTGGATCAAGCTAGAAATAAGAGTATTGATGCACAATTTTTTTGCGCAAATATGGAGGATTTTTTAATTAGAAAAAGATTTGATTTAGTATATTCTTTATCTAGTTCAATGCAATATAATCTCCATGATGCTGACTTGAGAAAAACAATGCAAAATTTAGCAAAGCATACTAAAAAAGGTGGAAAAATTATTATTGACTTTGCTTTTTGTAGAGAGCGTTGGAAAGAAGGATATACTAATGTTACAGCAAATTCTAATGAGCATTATGAAGTAGCAGAATTGTACACTTCACATTCAAGAGATGGAATCTCTTTGTGGAATCCCCTTTATCTGATAAAAGATAGAAAAACAGGAAAGGTTGATATGACTGTGGACAAACAGAAAATAAGGATTTATAGTCTACCTGAAATAAATAAAATATTGAAAGACCTTGACTGGGATTATCAGCTTGTAAGGGGATTTAGCACACCCCAGAAAAAGAACGATGTTCCTCTATTTGTTATCACTTGCTAATTTTAGTTTAGTATTTAAGTTAACAATTTCTGTATAATCTATATTTAGGTGTAATTCTATCTCCTTAGGAAGCTTTTCTGAAATAAAATCTTTTAAGATTAATACTTTCTTAGGGTTATAATATTTTGAAAACCCTATTTCAGCCAAGGTCATTCCACCATAACCTAAGCAAAGTAAAATATCACATTCTTTATTAAATTTGGAAGGTTGTAATTCCCATTTAGAACAAGAAACAATTTCTCCTAGGGATAAATCTAGATATTCTTTATATTGATCTTCTAATGGAACTATTTCTAGAATCTTCTTACCACCTTTTTCCAAATATTTCTTCCCAAAGAAACTTAATAAAGAATTTTTATCAGGAGTTAATAAAATTTCATAGTTGCCCTTTGCTAAAATAGAAGCTATCTTTGTCAGTTGAGATTCTATCTCTTTATGCGTTATATTTTTTACTTCAGCTATAGACTCAAATTTATTGGGTCCAATTATACCAATTCTCATAAGAAAATTAAGAAGAGTTTGTTTAAAAATTATTGCTTAATAACATCACAACCTGGCAATTTTTCCCATATTAGTTATTTGTTTTTGCAATTTTTCAAGTTCTGGTTCTCTGTCTCCTTTCTTGATACCTCTTCTTAATTGCCATATCTCTTTTAGATATCTTTTTTTATAAATCGTTCGTTTTTGTCACACGCCCAAACCGACCCGACTAGAGACTATTGGTTTTCGATGGGCGCTCAAAATATTTTCAACAATGGCTTCCTCATTTTGTAATTTAATTATTTGATTTACCATCGCTGTTATATGATCTAAATGATTTATAAATATTGTGGACAAATATTGTCATAGGAGGGTGACGAGAAAATTGCGAGGTTGTAAAATAAAATCTTCCCAAACATTTTTATATTCTCTTTAAATGAATAGATTATGAATAAACGAGGAAATGTTTTGCTAATAATTTTTCTTTTAGTGATAATAGCGGGAGTAGTATATTATTTTTTGTCCGACAAAGAAGGGAGCAACAATAATGAGCTTAAAAATTGTTATCAAGAAACTGCGACAGAAGTTACTTCCTGCGGAGGATTGGGAAATGGAGCATATTCTTTTGAAGGAGCTTGGGCAAATGAAGGAAATGCAAAAGATGGTAATAAAGCAACTTACGGAGAAGGCGAAGGTGACTATTATATGTATGTCAACTATTCAAAACCGAAAGGTGCCCTCAGTGATAGCAAGTGGTTTGTCGTAGATGAAGGAAATAAGGCAGGAAAAATGCTTTCTTTCTCGGTAGATTATTATGGGAAGTCGGCTGGATGCTGGGATGCTGATAGTAATTTTTTAATCTTGAGAGAATATGGTCAAAAGAAAAGTTATGGTCAAATTAATCACGAATGCTTTGATGGCAAAAAATGGATTATACTAAATGCTTATGGTGCGACATTCCAAGGATATAGGATTTATGAAGAAGCAATGATTTGGAATCCAGATTCTAATTTCCAACCATCTACTGCTTCTCAGCAAGCTGTCTCAAATATAGTAAAAAAATATCCTAGCGCGACAATGTCTTTACCAGAAAGATGTTCTACCGCAAAAGCTGTTGGTATTAATATTGCACAAATTTGTGGAGCACTATGTAGTACCGAAAGTTATGGTTATGATTCATACGATTGTGAAAACGATAGAATTGTTTGCAACTGTATTAAGTGATGTTAATTTACAAATAATCCTTTTTCTCATCTAAGAAACCCTTCTCTTTTAAGTGTTTTACAACAGAAGTTCTAATTAGGTCTGGCTCAGAATATCGAGGATAATACTTTTGTTTAGCTTTTATCCTCTTGTCCATAGCTTTCCAAACTTCATCAGGAAATTTTACTGTTATTGCTTTTTTATATTTTACAACCATTTTTGCGTCAAGAGATAAATGTCTAATACTATATAAAACTTTGCTTTTGTAACTAAAGAAATCTTAAGAAACTTTAAATCTTAAGAAATGATAGAAAACTTTATATAGTTACCTATATCACTATTTAGTATATTTCATGGTAAGCCGAGAAGATTTTTATCGCGGAGGCTTTATTTTAAGCCATGAGGTGATGCCTTTAGGTGTAAACTTTGCAATTTTTCTAAATTCTAAAAGATGGTTTGATAAAAACCCAAATGTCTGAAGAAGAAATAATACGACCTAGCAAAGAAGAACTAATCGTAAAGGGCAAGTTAGCCTATAGCGAATCTCTAGGCGCATGGAACACCATTAGGCTAAAGAAAGAAATTTTAAACGAGTATAAAGTTCTGAAAGAGAAGCAAAAAATATTTTCCTATAAATTGGTTTTTTATCAAAATAGCACACAATTGGAAAAAGCTATGAAGCAAGTAAAAAGAGATAATTTGCCTACTCCGATGTTGTTGTGGTTTGTAAAGGAGAGAAAGGAGCAAGTCTGAGATAAGTTTTTTAAGTGTGTTTTCCTTAAAAGCAGATGGCTGATTTAAGTGAGCAAGAGACAAGAGAGCAGTTAATAGATACTAGGCTTCATGAAGAAGGATGGAAAGAAGAATATATTAAAAGAGAAGTTAACTCTGTAAAATCTGATTTTGAAACGAAGAGTTATGAATCTAAAAAGGGAGAGGGCAAGGAAGAGGGGCGATTTATTGATTATGTTCTTTTAGCCCCCAATAAGTCTGTTCTTGCCATAATTGAAGCGAAGAGATTTTCTTTAGATGCTGAAAAGGGGAGTATTCAAGCAACAACTTATCAAAAGGATATAGAATCCAAGACAAAAATTGCGGTTCCGATAATTTTGACTAACGGTAATAAATGGTATTTAAAAGAAAAAGGTTATCCAACAAGAGAGATTTCTGGACCGTTGTCGCAACAAGACTTACAGAGAAGAATGCAACTTTCTAGAGATAGACAGCCTCTTTCTAGTATTGGTGTTAGTTCAAAAATATTAGACAGATCAAAAAATGTTGAAATTGTAAAACAGATTTTAAATCATCTAGAAAAAGGGAATAGAAATGCCTTGATCAATATGGCTACGGGTACAGGAAAAACAAGAGTGGCGATGGCTTTAATAGAGTCTTTAATTAAGGCTAATTATGTTAGAAATGTTTTATTTGTCGTAGATAGAATTTCTTTAGGCAAACAAGCTTATGGTGCATTTGATAATTTTTTACATGGCGAACCTAGAACTTTGTTGAATGAAGAAGGAGATTTTGATATGGATAAAAGACTTTATGTTTCTACTGTTCAAACATTGATGGCTAAAGATGAAAAGATTGGACACAAATTCCAAAAGTTTAGTCCTGGATTTTTTGATTTAATAATTTTTGATGAAGCTCACAGATCTTATTATGATAGACAAAATTTAGTTGCTAAATATTTTGATGCAATTAGGATAGGCTTAACCGCAACTCCATCAAAAAGTGAAGAAAAGAATACTTATGATTTATTTGATTGCCCGCGAGGAGATCCAACTGTAAAATATGATTATGATGAAGCCGTTCGAGATGGGGTTTTGGTTCCCTATGAGGCTCAAATTATTGCAACAGAAGTTTTGGAATTAGGGATTGATGGTATGAAATTAGATAACGAACTAAAAACTATACTGATGCAACAAGATGAAGTTCCAGAGGTTTTTCAAGTCCCAGGAGCTAGATTTGCAAAAAGATTTACTGATAAAAAAACAAATGAGCTAATTGTTCAAGAATTTATGAACAGATGCTATAAAACAGAAGATGACAAGCCGTGTAAAACCATTTTCTTTTGCTCGAGTGTTAAACACGCAGAGGAGTTGAAAAAAGTTTTTGGATCTCTTTATCCTAATTTAAGTGAAGATGTTGAAGTAATCGTTTCTGATAAACAAAGATATATGGATGAAGTTGAGAGATTTAAGAAAGATTCTAGTCCGAGAATTGCACTTTCCGTAGGTGTTTTAGATACTGGGGTTGATATTCCCGAAATTATGAATTTAGTTTTCGTGACTCCTGTTTTTTCACACATCAGATTCTGGCAAATGCTCGGAAGGGGAACAAGAAGTTTTTCTGCATGCAAGCATAAAGAGTGGTTGCCACTTCAAGATGGAGTTCATGTTAAAAATGATTTTAGAATTTTAGATTTCAAGTTTAGTGATTTTTCAAACGTAAAAGAACACCAAATTGAGCCAGCAGACAAATCAAAAATTTCAGAAGATATGAAAGTTAAAATTTTTAATAAAGAAGTTGAGCTTTTGAAGAAAAAGTTATCTAAAGAAGAAAAAGAGATTATTGAAAATAGAATTGTTATGGATGTAAAGAAAATTAATACGAATTCGTTTATTGTGAAACCAAAGGCAGAGATAATTAAAAAAGTTGTTTCTAAGAAGTTTGATTTGCAAATTTATATTAAAGAACTACAAGGAGATATCGCAAATTTAATGAAGTTTACTGAATTTGGAGATGGAAGAGTTCAGACTTTTATTTCTCATTGTGTTGATTTATTTGGCTACGTCAAAGATGCCGATGTTGAGGCTATTGCAGAAGAGCAAGAGTTTTTATTAGAAAGAATTGAGAATATTTGGAGTTCAAATTTGCAAGTCGTAAGAGCGAAGCATGAAGCAATCATGGCTGTTATGCAACCTAAATTTTGGAAAGAGCTGACTTTTGCAGATGTTGAGTTTATGATTAGAGAAATTGCACCATTAATGAAATATTATGAGCCAGAAAGAAAGAAGATTGTCCGCGTTGACGCGAAAGATTTCACTAGGAACGTAGAGCAATTCAAAATGCCAGAGAAAAATGATCCCATTGCAGAAGAAATAAAACAAAATCCACTTATGCAAAAAATGGCGGAGGAAGGAATTACATGGAAAGAGCTTTTAGAAGTTGAAAAGCAGTTGAGAGAGAAAAATTCTGCTTGGACAATTGAAAATATACAGAAAAGACAGGATTTTGTTGTGTTTTTAAGAAATATGATTGAGCTGAAAGATTTACCAGATCCTCAAGAAATGATAAAGAATGAGTTTGAGAAGATAATTATAGAAAGAAACGAAGGATATAATGCAGAGCAAATTAGATTTTTGAGACTTTTAGAGAAGTTCTTCGCTTTTAACAAGCATCTCACACCTAAAGATCTCACAACTCACCCATTAGCTGATGAAAATCCCCTAGATAAGTTTAGTTCTGACCAGCTTAAACAAGTGATTAAGGAAGTTGAAGGAATAAGGATTAGGTAGTAAAATAGGGTAGTCTAAAAGTAAGACCCAAACCAAAAGGTTTAAATAGTTCTTTAATTTAACTTTTTTATGGAAAATTCAACTCCAATTCAAAAAACAAAGGTGTTTAGGGTGAAAGTAGATCTAGAAAAAGGAATTTCTTTTGAGGAGTTGTGCAAGAATGAGAATACTAATGTTAACGCAAAATTAAAAGAGCTTGTTGATTTTTCTTTGAAGCAAAAGAAATTTTTTTTAGCTGGTAAAAATAATATTAAGTATAATAAATCAAATAATACATTTGAGTGGAGTGCGCTTCTTGATAATGGAAAGAGTGTTCCAATTTTGGATAATCTTTCAGATGCATTTATTAAAGATTTAAAGAAAGAAATTGAATTAGCTATTCAGGAAAGGAATGATTGGGCACATCAAAAAGACAATAATTCTGTTGCCTTTCCAGTTGAGTTGGTTGGAGGAGAAAAATGAATAGCTTTTTAAGAAAATTGTTTGGCATAGATAATCCTCTTGGGGTTTTTTATGGAAGATTAATTATAGGATTAGTTTTGGCTTCTTATGGATTTTTAATTTTCTTTCTTAATTCAATTGAAAATCAGTGGACAAGAATAAGTATTGCCATGGCATTTTGGAGCATGGGATTAATGTTCATTTTTGATGCAAGGACTATTCTTAAAGAATATTATGAAACTGATAAGAAGGTTACTTTACCTGATAAAAAAGAAGCATCCATTCTGCCATTTTTGAAATTAGTTTTTCTTGGAGGAAGTATTATTTTTTTAGTTAAATTCTATTTTGCACAAAATCCTTCTTTTTATCCATTAACTATTTTGCTCATAGCGATCATATTAATAATTGTTTTTAATGAAAAAATTTCGCATTTTCAAATATCGAAAGACGGAGTTCTGATTAAAATGATGCAAGACATAAACAAGAGTTATAGCGAAATTGACCTAAAAAAGAAAGATTGGAATTTTAAAATTGAGGAGGTAAAAAATGTACGACAAAGAAAAAATAAAAAGATTTTATAATTATACTTTAGAAGAATATAATTCTAGTATTATAATTGAAGACATTGTTAGCGTAAAGCCCGTTGAAAAGACCGACGGATCATTTATCCAAATAGGAATAAGACCTCTAGTGGATGACGAGTTTCTTATTGCTCCAAACTTTGATGAACGACTACCAGGAATCGGGAGAATTGTAGCATCTGGAGAAGCTGAATATTTGATTAAACAAATAACGGAGAATAAAGGAGTTGAAAAAACAGAATTTAAAGAAGATATAAAAGAACTTCCAAAATATGTTAATTCGAACGATATAATCTTATTATCGACTAAATTTTATGTAGAATTCTTTACCAAACTAGAACGTCGAATTAGTTACGGCGGTAAACATCCTCTTCTAGATATGGGGAATTTTGTAATTGCACTATCTGAAAAAATATTGGGAGACAAAATTATAATTCTTGACAAAAATGCAATTCAATGGGAAAAAGAACTTTTCAATAATCCTGTAACAAACAAAAAAGAAAAAATAGATATTAGTGTTACGCCTAGATTAGATAAAGCAGATATTTTGGTTAGAAGTGTAAATAAAATAAGATACTTAGACCCGAATTCCATTAGGGTCTTAGAGGTGAAAAAATAAAATGGCAAGAAGAGTAAGTTTTTGGGCGACTAAAAAAGTAGCAAGACCAACAACTGTGCGCTTTAGACGTGCAGACGGTTCTGTGGCAGAATTTAATGCAACTAAAATAGTAAAACAACCTGTAAAAGTTAGTTTCTACTCTACGAGAAGGAGAAAGTTTAGATGAAAACCCAAGATATTATCTATTTAGATACAAATATTTTTGTAACATTTTATCTGAAAAGAGATGGATTTAATAAAATAGAAAAGTTCTTTGTGGATAATAAAGACTTAGAAGTAAAATTTGTTACTTCTGACTGGACATTAACTGAAATTGTAAAGGTTTTAAGAAACGAGTATAAAGAAAAACCTAAAAAGGTGGCGGAATTCATTGAAGAGTTGCAAAGAGAGAAAAGAATTTTTGGGATAAAATTTACATTTATTGATGTTTGCGATGATGACAAATATGATTTCGGAGAATTCTTTTATCATATTCAAAAGATACTTTTAGAATATAATAGTGGTTTTCCTGATACAATTCATAGTTTAATTATGAGAAACAATAAAATAAAATATATTCTGACTGGCGATTCTAAGGGGTTTAATGGGATAAAGGGAATAGAAGTCATAAATCCTTTAGGGGTTAACGAAGAGGTTAAAAATGAAGCCCAATAATCTCCCAAATGGCTGGCAAGAAGTTGAACTAGGCGAAATCTGCGAAGTAAAGCACGGTAGTCCCATAACAAAAGATAAAATTACTCACGGAGATGTTCCCGTTATAGCTGGAGGGCAACAACCAGCATATTATCATAATTTTGCAAATAGATCATGTCCCGTTATTACTGCTAGTGGCTCTGGAGCTTATGCTGGTTTTGTAAATTATTTTGAAATTCCAATATTTGCCTCTGATTGCTCAACTATTCAACTAAAAAGTAGTGAAATCTTTTGCAAATTTATTTATTTTTTAATGAAATCAAAACAGAATGAAATTTACAAAATGCAAAAAGGGATCGCTCAGCCACATGTATATTCAAAAGACTTGGAAAAAATAAAGATCCTCCTCCCTCCTCTTCCCCTCCAAAAAAAAATCGTTTCAATCCTAGAAAAAGCAGAAATTCTAAAACAAAAACGAGAAGAAGCAGATAAAAAAACAAATGAATATTTGAAAAGCGTTTTTTATGATATGTTTTACAATAAGGGATTTGAAGAAGTTGAATTGCAGAGTATTGCCAGAGTAATTAATGGAAGGGCATATAATCAAGATGAACTTTTAGAAAAAGGGAAAACGCCCGTTTTGCGGGTGGGCAATCTCTTTTCAAATAATAATTGGTATTATTCAGATTTGGATTTGGAAGCAGACAAGTATTGCGACAAAGGAGATTTAATTTATGCATGGTCCGCTTCTTTTGGTCCTAGAATTTGGAATGGTCCTAAGGTAATTTATCACTACCATATATGGAAAATAGAATTGTCTACTAAAATAAATAAAAATTTTCTATTTAGCTTTTTAGATTCTAAAACTCAAGAAATAAAATCTGGTGGACATGGAATTACTATGACTCATATAACAAAAGAGTCTATGGATAAAATGAAAATCCCGCTCCCCCCTCTTCCCCTTCAGCAAAAATTTGCTTCAATAGTTGAGAAAGTTGAGAAGTTAAAAGAAAAACAAAAAGAATCTAAAGAAAAAATAAACGAAATGTTTGATGCTTTGATACAAAAGGCATTTAAGGGGGAACTATGAAAAAAATAGATTCTTTAATTTTATTAGTAATTTTAGCAATTATAATAAATTCTTTCTTACTCGGAGCGAGATGGGAATCTGTGCCAAATTTTAATCTAATTACGGGTAACATAATTAAAGCGGATGTTAATCTAGGTAAAGATGGCGTAGGCGGGAGTATAGAATCTCGTGGACCATATTGTTTCTCTGAAAACTTTTTGATTATTTGTTTTGGAATTTTAATTTTAGCTATTGCATGTAAGATTATTACAACTAAATTTTTGTGGAATAAAAATGATAAATAAAAGAGCCATGCTACCGATTGTAATTGTAGGTGTTATAGTTTTAGCAATTTTAGTAATGTTTTTCTTTAAGCACAATACTGGGCATTCTATTTTAGGTGAAAATGTAGAAAACGATGTTCTTGTTAAGAATGTAGCATCATTAAATTCATTAAATTTAACGACTGTTGAAAAATATGATGATTATAAACAATTGACAGACAATCTAAACGATTTTATTCTAATAGTGAACGAACAAACAAAAACCCGAATTCCTTTGCTAAAAAATACCCAAGAAGACTGGTCTAGAGCTTCTAAATTAATTAGTAAATATAGTCCGTTAATTAATAACTATAATTCTATGGTTTTAACGGCTCAAGACTGCAAAAGGGACAAAACAAATGAGAGTTATCAAAAGTTTTATGGAGAGATTGGAAAATTTTCTATAGAATTAACATTTATTTCTGCAGCATTATTTCACGAAGTTACTTTCAATTTGGTTGGAGGAGTATTTAATTCGTTAGGAATAGGATCATTGGCTTTAAAATGTCCGTCTTGTGCTTCTACAATTATGTCTGGTGCTTATTGGACAATTAAAACCACTCTTGTTGAATCAGTCTCACAAGGTTCGGATTATATTTTTGAAAAATTAGGATACAAACAAGAGGTGAAAAAATGAGCAGGGTTAACAAAATTTTTAAAATCGTTGTGAAAACTCCTCCCAAAATTTGGTTTTTTTCATTAATTGCAATAGTCCTTGCCTTTGTATCTCTATTTGCCATAGGCTATTGTTCTTATTATGTTCATGAGCTAGGGCATGCTAACTCTGCACTATTGTATACTCTAATTAGCCATCAAAATTCTACAAATATCAATTTTAATTATATAGACTTCGGGGGAATAGCGGGATTGAAAGTTCCTCAACAAACCATCGCTATTATGCCTAAAATAATGATGTCCTATGGGGTACTTTTTAGTATTCTCCTTTACTTGTTTTTAGTTATGCTTCTCTCAAAAATAAAGAGAATACGGGGCGATAAGTGGCTGGAGTATCCTTTAGCAATCACCTTCTTGATAATTGTAATTAGGGACATTGCGCTTAACTTACTTTGTGGGACGGATGGTCTTAATTTGAATTGTAGTTCTGGGTTGACGAGTAGTTTGGGCGTTATATTTTTGTTTTTTGCATTATTATCCCTCGGATGCTTTTTTATAGAATTAATACTGGGTAAATATCTTGCTAAACAAAACTCTAAAAACCTACAAAATCAATTAAATAATGAACAAGAGGTAAAATGTTAGACCCAAACTTAAAATCAAAGATAAATAAATTGTGGGATAAATTCTGGAGTGGTGGACTTTCTAATCCTATTACTGCGATTGAACAAATGTCTTATTTGCTTTTTATGAAAAAACTCGAAGACGAAGATAATAAACGAGAGCAAGAAGCCCAATTTACTGGAGAAAAACATAAATCTATTTTTAAAGGACACGAAGATTGCAAATGGACTTCATGGACAACTCTGCCAGCTGAAAGAATTTTAGATCATGTTAGGGATAAGGTTTTCAAGTTTATGAGAGAATTAGGCGATGAAGATTATAATCAGTATATGCATGGTGCAAATTTTGCAATTCCAACCTCATCTCTATTAATTGAAGCTGTAAATATAATAAACGATATGCATATTAAAGAACAAAATCAAGACACCCAGGGCGATTTATACGAATATCTTTTAGGCGAGCTCTCAACAGCAGGTAAAAATGGTCAGTTCAGAACTCCGAGACATATAATCAACTTAATGGTTGATTTAGCAGATCCGCAAATAGATGAAAAGATTTTAGACCCTGCATGCGGGACAGCTGGTTTTTTAGTAAATGCCTATCAGCATATTTTGGAATCAAATAAAAAAGACGGGATAAGTAAATTAACACCAAAACAAAAGAAGATTTTAGATGAAGATTCTATTTTTGGAAGAGATATTGATGAAACTATGGTCAGAATTGGCTTAATGAATTTAATGATGCATGGAATAAAAAAACCAGCTATACAAAGAGTTAATTGCTTATCAGACTCCGAACCAAGATTGCCAGATAATCATTTTGATGTTATTTTAGCTAATCCTCCGTTTAAGGGAAGTCTAAATATTGCAGAGGTTAGCGATAGATTTAGGGTCAAAACAACAAAAACAGAATTATTATTTTTAGAATTGATGTATCATGTTTTAGCTTTAAGTGGAAATGCAAGGTGTGCAGTTATTGTTCCAGAAGGAGTTTTGTTCGGAAATTCAAATGCTCACAAACAAGTTAGAGAACTTTTATTGACTAAATGCAGACTTGATGCAGTGATCTCGATGCCTTCAGGTGTTTTCAAGCCTTACGCAGGTGTTTCTACAGCAATATTATTTTTTACAAAAGGCGAACCAACAGAAAAGGTTTGGTTCTACAAAATGGAAGCAGATGGATTTAGTTTAGATGATAAAAGAACCTTTATTGATGGTATTGGGGATATAAATGATATTCTAGAACACTTTAAAAATAGAGAAAAAGAAAATCCCAATGACAGAAAGAAAAAATATTTCTTTGTTCCAGTTAAAGAGATAAAAGAAAAGGAGTGGGATCTAAGTATTTCAAAATATAGAGAAATTGAATACGAAGAAGTGAAATTTGAATCTCCTGAAAAACTTAAAAAAGAAATTCTAGAATTAGAAGAAGGAATTATTAAAGGATTAAAAGAATTAGAGATTTAAAAGAAAATCCTCCCAACAGCATCCCCCCATATAACAATATTCTGGCGCGGATGCTGTAAATTAACCGAGGAGCTTAGAAAGTTTTTCTTTTAAGTATCTAGCATCAATAGTCTCTCCAAATTCCCTGTACTTACTAACGCTTGCAGTGTTTATTACGACAAAGCACCAATGATTATAGTTTTTATTTAATGCTTCCACCTTTGCTATAATTTGTTTCTTATCTTTATCTATTTTTTTACCGCTTTCAACTTCAATCGCGAAGGTTTCATTTTTGATTTTGAAAACTAGGTCTGGCTTTTTAGTATTGAAAGTTTCAACTGCGATTCCCTTGCTCTCTAAAAACTTTTTCAGATCTTGAATTACAAAGAAATGACTTGGAGATTCATTCTTGTCAGGTCTGAGCATATATGTCTCCTCTCGTTTTGACATTATACTCTTGTGTTTTGAAACTACATAACCGCAATCAAGAAGATATTGTCTTTCATCTGCATTAAGATTATTGTACTTGAAAAATCTTTTCGCAGAATCTATTTTGATTACAACATTTTTACCTTTTTTGTTTATCATTGTTTTTTCTTTCTTTTGATCTTCCAAAATCTCATCAGCATTTGTTGTAATAATTTTATGTTCCTCTGGTGAAGCCACAACTTTGATTTTGGTATGATCATCTTCCATTATCAAAAGCCCTTCTCCAACTAAGCAAGTAAGTATGTGCTGTCTTTCTGATGGGCTTAGATTAAAAGTATCACAAATATTATTTATTACAGCGGGTTTCTGTCTCATTAAAAGAGTGTAGGCAGAATTAGCAAGAACTGATTTGCCAGCAGGCGAAGAAAACATTCCTTCAACTTCTTGATTGATCATAAGTAAGCCCATATTAAATTTTCTACAGGTCTTTACAATTTCAAAAATATAACCCGCATCTTCAGTTCTTGAAAGAAGACTCCATGATTCATCTATAAGTAAAAGTTTTCTAGATAAATTTGATTTCATTTTCATATAAACATAATCTAAAACTAAAAACATAATCGCAGGCTTGACTTGCTTGGGCAAATTCCCAATATCAAAGCAAACGAGTTTATTATCGAATTCTATATTGGTGTGCTGATTCATAAATTTGAAAACCCCTGTAACATACATCTCAAGTCTGTTAACTAGGCTAGTTATTGTGGTCTTTTCTATTCTACTGGCGCTCCTCTCTATTTTCTTTAAAGCAATAAGCAAGTCATTTAATATTGGCGGAGTATTATTCCAAGTAGATGAATCATCATTTATTCCTTTTAATCTGTAGGCTTCGCTTATGGCTTTGTCAATAAAAGATTTTTGGGGCTCAGTCATCTTCCCAAGCATAATTTGCATTAAATCTATCAGGCTAAGTCGCTTTTCTGCGTAATCGTGCCCCATCAAATCCAAAGGGTTGATCATTGAGTCGGATTCTCTAGAAAGATCGATTCTTTGCCCTCCAAAATAGCTGACAAGGGCTTTATATTCTCCCTGCGGATCAATTATCATAACTCTTGTACCATTCAATAAATACCTAGTAATGAGCAATTTACAAAAGAAAGACTTGCCTCCGCCAGACTGAGCTAAGACTAAGCCGTTGGGGTTGGGGAGTTTGAAAATATCTTTTATTATGGGAATTCCATTACCGTTCAAACCAAGCCAGACGCCAGTGTCATCTGCTTGTAAAAATTGGCTAGTAAATGGGAAAAAGGCAGACAAAGCTTCTGTTGTTATATTTCTGTTAACATTTAGCTCATCAATTCCTAAAGGAAGTGTTGACTTTAATCCTTGAATCATCCTAAAATTTGCTATTTTCGGTAGAATCATTAGGCTATTAAGCTCGGACTCAACTTTTTTTGTTAGGGTATTTAATTCCTTTAAACTACTCGCTTTACAGCTGATATAAAGACTAATATTAAACAACCGCTCTTTTCCTTTCTGCAGACTTTCAAGTGTGCCTCTTGTATCTCCATATTGAATTTCTAAGGAGGGATTAACTATTCCCTTTAGCCCCATGCTATAAAGATCGGCTCTCTGTTTTTGTAATTCTCTATTTAAATCTACAATCATTCGTTCAATAGGATATGGTTTGATATGCAAACTCAAATTAAAATCAGCCAAGGCACTTACTACTTTATCTAAAAATCCCTCTTCTACATTTCTTGGATATCCTGAAGCATAAATAATTCTTCTGAATTCTCCTTTTTCCAATATTGGCTTTTTTGGTTTAACCTTTTTCTTTTTTCTTAAATCCTTTATCCATTTTTTTAATAACTTAAATTTCTTTTTAACAGATTTGATAAAACCAATTTTCTTTTGTTTCTTCTTTTGCTCTTCTTCCTTATTTATAATCAAATAATCTGCTCTATTCTGAATACTTTCTGGAGAAAGATAATCAATTAGTTCTTTCCCTATTCCCCTCCCAGAAAAACACTGTAGCAATAATTTTCTAATAGAATAACTATCTAATCTAGAAACTCTAAGATTTAAAGAAGTGAGCCGAGTAATACAAATTTCTGCTTGAATGTCTATATTTGTTTGTTCTGGAATAATTAAATAAAAAACTCTATTCATAAGTTTATTATTGGTTATTATATCGTGAATATACTCTTTGTATTTAGCAAAGAGTTCTTTGAACTTTTCTTCCTCTAATTTAGACTCTAAAGAATTGAGATAATCGTTTAGATTAATACTTTCAGTATTCATGATTATCTGAGTTGGAAAGTCTAGAGAATTTAAGAATTTCTGAAATGAATAAATTATAGAATCTTTTTCAGTTTGTTGTTTAATGCTGAAGTTTATTGGCTGAACTTTTAATATAGCTACTTTTTTATTTTGTGAAGTGATGATTAAATCATTATCAATGTTTTTTATTCCTATTAACTTTTTTAATTTCGGATCTCCGTGATAAACTTTTTGGAATCTTAGAAAACTCCAATAGTTCTTAATAAATCCAGAGAGATTTAGAAATATAAAACCAACCCCAAATAAAGAGGAGATTAGCATCATAATTATTTTAATATAAAGATTTTCTATTCTATTAAAAAATAAAAGAGAAATTGATCCGAATAACAAAGCATAAGCTAATTGAGGGAAGGTCAATCCAAACATTATTTTTTCTTTGTACTCTAGTTGTTGAGGAATTTGGTATGTCATGCGAAATATCTTGCAATAGAAACAGCAGTTCCAGCCACGCTATCTGCTGTTTTCAAAGCCGATTTTATTAACGAGAATAACATAAGATAAAACATAAGCAAATTCACAATACTAAAACAAGTAATCATTACAAGTATTTTGAAATTCTCAAAAACAGGTATTTCGACAATCTTTGCACCTGCAAGTAAAATTAAAGAATCAAAAAATGTTACAAAGATAATTACTCCGAGAAAATTTATTATTAATTTTCCGTAGCTATTCAATGGAGGAATAAAATAAAGAAATATTCCCACTGGAATTAGAACAACGCCAATCGCCACAAGAACATATCTTAACGTCAGAAGCAATACTGTTCCTATTAAGGTTAATACATAAAAGAATCCTAGAAATAACTCTAAACCAATATTAACAACATTATCCGCTGTTAGTAAAAAGAATTTAGAATCAACCATGTTGATAATCCCTGAAGTCATTAAGCTGTTTATATCTATAAAAGTCGCATAGATAAAATAAGACATTTGAACTAAAACAATCATGATTAAAATATTTCTAAACCACATTTTTGCATTTTCTCTTTTAATAACATCATATCCTGAAATCAAGAAATTGACTCCGCAATAAAGCAATAATAATCCGTAAAACATCGATAAAATATACATTATTATCGCCCAAAGAGAGCCAAACCCAGAAAGATCTACTGGCTGAGTTAAAAGATTCTTTGTTAAATCTAACAATGGCTGAATTGGCGCATTAATTAGGTTTATAATAAAATCATAAAGCTTTTGTGGGATGCAAGTTGCTAGATTTAGTAAGCCACAATCGTCAGTCATTTTTTACCCCCAAAATACTTTTTCAAAGCTATAAGAAGAACATAATTCAGAAATAGAAAAACAGCGAAATTGTAAATAATCCAAAACCTATCTTTATCTTGTACATAAATTATCCTTTCTGCTTTTGAACTTCCATTAAAAGCAACGATTTTATTTTCTAAATTCTGAGAAATAAAGCTCGTATTTCCGACGATAATCTTGCTTTGATTTCCATAGCTAATATTTACAGATAAATTTTGAGGATAAACAGAAACTTTTATTGTTTCATTCGCAAGATAGTTTAATTTATCTGTTTCAATTCTGAAATCAATTGGCTTTTGTTCAGCATAGCATGACTTATTTATATAATTGAAGAAGTCAAATGCTTCAATTGAGCAGTTATTCACATTTTTTACAATTAAACTAGTGCCTTGCTTGAATAAATTATTTAATTGTTCTTGTTTATAGCCATCTGCTCTTAGGGTTAGAATATAATAAGGAGATTTGGAATAATTTACAGAATAAATAAATTCGTCAAACTTGTAATACGAATCTTGAAAGTTTACTTTAACAGAATTGCTATAACTTAAATTAAAATTAGTATTGCTTGAATAACTAGATATTGTGTTTAGATTGGCAAATAAAGAGTTATGGTAATATTTTACATTCAAATAATCAACTGCTTGTAAATTATCTTTCTGAACTTCATTATAATTAAAAGAGCATCTATGACTATGCCTTGTGCAAACGCCATCTTCTCGTCTTGAGCAATACTTTTCCCAATAATAGTGGTCAATAGAATAAGAAGCATTTATTGTAAAAATCGATTTTATTTCTGAATTGGAATTTATATTTACATCCACTAATCTCCCACTTCCTTGATAAACATTGTTTACAAAAACCTTATTTTCTGAAATGTTTTTAGTTAATGTATAGATTCTTTTACAATCTCCGTTGCTAGTCTGCGAATATCCTGGGCTATTATAATTAGAAGGCGAAACAAAATTATAATTATAGCCAGTAAATACTTTGGTTTGATTCGGCACATATAAAGAGTTATTATACAAAATAGAAGGCATTGTTGTAAAAATACTCATCCAAAGGTTCTTAACAAATATGCCCTGCTGCAAATTCGTTCCTATTGGAGGATTAGTTATGATTAAATTTGTATTTCTATCATAAATATAATTATGATCTGGAAAAAACTTACTTGAATAATCTAGATTTGAGATAATTAATTCTTTTTCTAAGTCCGTTAGATTCATTGCTTTAATTTGAACGCAGGTATCATAATTAGCAGGTGAAATTTGAGAACATTCAATAGAATAAATGAAAGGGATTTGCACAATTATTAATAGTGCAAAGAGCCCAATCACTACATTCTTTATCATGCTAGCCTATGATAAAATTTACTATCAAAGGTGCTAGCCAAATGACAATTAAGCCAATTACGACGTACATTGCCATGTTCTTTGCCTGTTCTCGTTTCGCTGGATCGTCCCCAGACATAATATATGTAATGCCAGCAAATAACAAAACTAAAACCGCTATGGCTGAAGCAAAGTATTTTACTAGATTATATATCTTCATCACTGGAGAAAGCATTGTGTCGAATGTCGCTTTATCAGATGCAGAGACAGTTTGATTAAAGTCTAATGCATAAATACACTGAAGAGCAAACATTGTCACGAGTAAAGCAAGACCCATGATAGAGTAAATTCTCTTATTCATTTTTATACCTCCTGCATAATTTAGTTGATTTTGAAGTAAATTCTTTAGAAAGCTTACGAAACTCCTCAACTATCTTATTATAATTCTTTTTATGCTTCCATTGTAAAAAGTTTTTGCAGGTGTGACAATTATCTTCTCCTTCCTCAATTTGTTTTTTGCAAGCTAAGCATTTTTCCATGAACGTCTGCCATCTCAGACTTTTAAATAAGAACAGGTGAAAAAAAATGTACATTTTTTTGTACAAAAAATTTAACCTGTTAATATTTAATTTAATAAAATTCTAGTTTTTCATGGAAGAAAAATACTCAGAGGACATTGGCGAACAGGTTATTTCTAAATTAAAAGAACTAAATGAGATCTTGAGAAAGATAATGGAGAAGAAACATGCGAAAAAATGCGCACATTCACCTGTTATTAGAAACGCCCCAATTAATTAGAATAAAAGAGATGTCTAAAGAACAAAATGTTAGCATAAATGCTTTTTGTATTTCCAAAATATTTGAAGATCCTCGTTTGGAAAAGATAGAAGAGAAAATAAACAAATTACTGCAAAAAAATGGAATTAAATAAAATAATCTTTGGGGATTGTATTGAAGTAATGAAAACTTTCCCAAATAATTCTGTAAATTTGATTATAACCGATCCTCCTTATGGGGACAACATCGGTTATGGGCTAAATAATAAAAAAATTAAAAATAATAAGAATCCCTTGATTAATTGTTCTGCTTTGGTAGAATGCTATCGTGTTCTAAAGAAAAATAGCTCACTTTATTTATTTACAAATTGGAAACATTATCCATTTTTAACAGAATTTGTTTTAAGATACACGCAATTTAGAATTAGGCACTTAGTTGTTTGGAAAAAACATAATTTTGGGCTAGGCTGGGCATTTAGGCACCAATACGAGCTTATACTTATATTAGAGAAAGGAAATCCGAGGTATAATTTAACAGATTTCTCAGATGTTCAGGCTTGTAGTCATATAAATCACAATAAAGAAAGCCATCCCCACGAAAAACCAGTTGATCTTTTATCTAAAATGGTTTTACATAGCTCAAAAGAGGGAGAGGTAGTTCTCGATCCATTTTGCGGTAGTGGATCGGTGTGCGTGGCTTGTCAGCAGATGGAAAGAAAATGGATTGGCATTGAATTAGATGAAAAATATGTAAAGATGGCTAGAGGAAGATGCGATAAATTTATGGGTTAGTTTTATCTCTGTTTTCTTAATTCCATTCCTATTTTTATACCTTCTTCAATTTGTTCAGGTGTCATTGGTGTTTTAGAATGATGATTGATTTTTATTCTTCCAGATTTAACCTCTTCATCGCTTCTAAGGGTGTCTAATGTAAATTCATATCTAATCATATCTAAATATTCATTAAATGTGGCATCTATTGTATCTCTTGCTGCAATAATTTTTATATTTGGGAAAACAGTATCTGGGCTATCCATATTAAAGTCCCTAGTTAATATAAAGTCATTTCCGCTTGTTTGTGTTTTTGCAAGTCCTCTTTTCTTAGCTTCATCATAATAATTTACAAGAAGAGAAACCATACTCGCGTTTACTCTATCAATCATTTGAGGTGGAAAGTTTTCAAAATGATAATATGGTACGGGATCGTAAACTCCGTGAGGATTATTGCCTCGATTTAGATGAGCAATACATAGTGCTTTGTCAATATACTCTGATGCATATAATTCGTGCTTTCCAACTCTATTGAATGCATGTGGTTTAACAATAAATCGCGGATCAATTTCTACAAGTCGGTGTAAGTTTTCAAATTCTTTTTTTACAACGCCCAATGGTGTCTGGGGTTGATTAATTAATGTTGCAAATCGCATTCTGTTCGCAATTGTTGCTAAATAAACAAGTTGAGTATCTCCGTAGTTCATAAAAGATAAATTAACATCAGAATTCGGGTCAAAATGAAATTTCTCTGCGAGTTGAGAGACTACAGAATCTTGGAATTCATTACTGAAAGCCATCGCTAAACTTCTTTGAATATTTGAATGAGATTCTTCGGCTCTTAATCCAGAATTTCCAGTTCTAATATACAAATCTGGTCCGCCAGGAAATAGGTGAGGTCCATAGGAAATTTTATTTGCCATTAATTATCTCCAAACAAAAGTTCCATCTTTATTTGCTAAAACATGAATATAATCTCCTGTTCTGATTGGTGCTCTAGAATCTACTAAAGTAACATTTGGAGCGACATATGAAGTTTCCCCAAAAGCAGCATAATCTCTTGCCCTTCCCTCTGCAAAACTTCCAACAATTTGATTATGAATAAATAAATTTGCCATTTGCTCTCTTTCGGTCATCCAAATATTTATTCCACCACTTTCTACAAAATTCCAGTCTTCATGTCTAACTGCATTTTGGCATTTCCCTCTAAATACAACCTTTGCTCTCTTTGTAATTGCATTTAATTCTTTATATGCTTCCTCTCTTGTTTCAAATAGACTACGAGGGCCATTTCTAAAATGTCCTGTAAATATTTCAGCATCTTTTACAACTGCAATAAATTCAGGATTTTGTTCCATGAAAGTTTTAATTTGTTGTCTGTATGGATTTACTGCTTCTGCGATAGTTTCTTCTTTTGTAGAAAAATGTTTGCTATGAATACTACCTAAGGCATCGATAACTAAAACAGGCAAATGAAAATAACCAGTTCCTTCTGTTCGCAAATCAACTGATAATGTTTTATAATGTGCAAATCTTGGGGCAGAAGATTCTAGATTTATATCTCTTGCTTGATAAAGTTCAACACCTTTATTTGATTTCCCAATTTCAATCTGCTGTACTTTCCCAGAATGTTGTTGAACCCTTCTTGCTAAATCTCCAAATTGTTCTAATGTTTCTTCTAATTCTCCATCATATCCTCGCAATTTTCCAGTTTCTTTATCATAAACAGCCCATCCCCCATTATTTCTTCTTCTATCTTGAAAATGAATGATGGTTTCATTAGGTTTTGATTGGTCAGAAGTTAAGAACATTCCAAAAACATCAATTTTTCTCTGCTCCATAACTAGCAAGTTCATATCATTGTGATTAAATCCTTGTATATTATTTTGTTCTAAATATTCTTTCACACTATTACTTGGAGAACTTCTACCATCAGGATTAGCAAAATCCACAATATCTTGATAAGCTCTTTCTAAACTAAAAGTTCTTGTTTCAAACCACTTGTCTTCTTCTTCGAAAATATTTGTTCCTTCTGGGAAAGATTCTCTTCTATCGCAAGGTGAAATATAATTAAGCTCGTCTCCAGAAGAATCAACTAATCTAACGACATTGCCAATACTATGAAATCTTCCAGAAAATGAGAATCCCCCACCTTCCATTGGATGAGCACTTCTTGCAATTATAGGTTGTTGTAATCTACCATACGCTCTTTGAACAAAATCATCAATATGTATTCGTCCGCTCCCATCTGCTACGATTGTAAAAAAATCTGGTACAGGAAATTTTGCTTGTTTGAATTGCATTAACTTAAATGGTTTTTCTCCAAGCACATCTAAAGCTAATGGTTCTTCGTCCCAAAATAAAGTTCTTTGATTTGCCATCAATCATCTCCGCCAACACTAGAATCATATCTCGTTGGATGAAATTGAGCCATTAAAGGAATATATCTTGCAAAATCAAAAGTAGCTTCTCCGACAATTGGGACTCCCCCTTCTAAAATTTGTTTTTTTCTTGCAATAAATTCATCTGTTTTTCTTCTTTGCTTTGATTCATAGGCAGACATGTGTAATGCGAATGCTCTTTCTCTGTTCATAATTCCTTCAAACTTCTTTCCAAATCTACTAGATAAAATTGTATAAATTCCTTGTTGTAATTCTCTTGTATCTTCATTTAATCCTATGGAACTAGCGAAAGTTGCAAGCCTTTGTATATCATGCGAACCGTCACCTACGTCCTGTATTTTTCCACATCTTTCAAGAACTCTGTCTGGACAACTATCTCTAAAATATCCAATATATCTACTTGCAGGAAGTTTAAACCTTGCAACCACCTCGTCTGATGCTTGACCTTCTGCGAAAGTAAATAGATGTGGGCAAAATAAATCTGTTCTTTCATCTGCAAGCATCATATTTATCGCTGGTTCTATTGTATGTTCTGTATAAACAATAGCAACATTGCCTGTTCTTTTTTTGTATTCCGCACCAAATTCCTCTACTCTATTTAAGAAATCTCTAGAATGTTGAGTTACTGGATGTGTTGCAAGTTGTCTAAGACCTGCGACTTCAACTGAAACTTGGTAGTTTGCAAAATCTTGAAGAAATTGCCTAGGATTGTTTGACATTTCTCGATTTTCTTTCATTCTTCTTGCTCTGTTTTTTATTCTTGATTCTCCTCCAAACAATGTTTGTTCTGGAAACGCAATGCATACAGATTGAAATTTATTTGGCTCTAAAATACTACAAGGAATATCTTCAACTAAGGTATCAAATCCTTTTTCTTTAAAATAATGTGAGATTGGTCCACTAGTAGCGTGGCTTTGAATACATTCTGAAAGTCCTGCACCTTGACCATTTATTATGTAAAGTTCTGCCCCTGGTCTTAATACTCTGCCAAGTTCTCTAACTAACGCGTCTGAATGTTTTATGTATTGCCATGCACTTACCATTGTTGCAGAATTAAAAGAATGTTGGGGAAACGGTAAACGTCTGCCTTTGGCAAGAGTTTCTAAATCGAATTGCACCTTTTCTGTAGCCATATTATAATCCAAGCAGACAGAAGATAAATCTACAGCAGTTGAGCCAGGATGAGTAAGATACCAGCCTCCGCCTAAATCTAGGTTTTTTCCACTTAATCTTTTAGCAAGAAAAAAACTAATTTTTTGTTTTATAGATTCATCAAAATAAGTCCACTGATAACTTCCGTGGTGATCCCATTCTTTTAGGTGTGGATGGTCTATGCTTGCCTTTGATGCTTTCGTCATATTAAATTATCACAGAACTCTTTTTGCTAATTTGAAGATGCTACCCTCATTTTAAAACCTTTGGATTACTCCTCTTCTTCTTTTACAATAATCTCATATTCGCCTGCGTGTTTCAAGATTTCCTTCATTTGTTTCTCTAATAATTCAACCCTTTCTTCTAAAACGTCTTTTTCGTTTTCTGCCTTGACCAATTTTCTTTCTATTTCTGTTTTGGTTAAATCAATTAGCATGTCGTCTTCGTTTATCGTATCACTCATTCCTAAAAGCTCAGAATAGTAATGAATCTTCTCTGATTTTTTCCAACCGAATCTATACTTTAAAGCAGACTCTGATTTATACCTAGGTAGCCAATAACAGCAGGAATTATGTCTAAAATCGTACATAGTCAGTTCAGAATATTTTTGCCCAGCAGGACTCTTTACATCTCCAAATAATTTCTTTCCATGTAATTTAAGATATTCATTTGCATTACAAGGATTCATTTTAAATAAAAAGTCATCTTGTGTAAGATGATTTGTCTCAATGTATTCCTTTATTAATTTAGAACAAAGCATCAACTTAATTCTTCTGCCAAAAGTCTTGCTTATTTCCTCTCTAATATTAAGCTCTTTGAAATTATTGTGAAAATCAGAAATTTTGATATTGAGTAATTCAGTAGGAGCCCTTATTCCAGAATCAAATAAAAACATAATAAGTACTTTATACTTGAAGATGACTGTTTCGCATAATTTGAATATTTGATCTTCTGTCAAATAAACCCAGTCTGGTTTTTCGCTACTCGTATCTAGATCTAACGTAGTGTCTAAAATTTCCTTTCCATTTTTACGATTAACTTTTTGATACCAGTGCCAAAATGATTTGAATATCTTAACAAAATTCGCAGGGTCTTTATAATTCCCACCATCTACTCTTTTAATTGTGCCATTTCGCATTCCACTAAAAAACGTATGCAGTTCTCGTTCGCTAATTTGAGTTATGTCTTGTATTTTGTAAAGCTCTTCAAATTTTTTAGCAAGAAAAGTCATTCTCTGTCTTATATTATTGAGCCGAGTAAAGCTTCTTGCTCCCTTTTTATTTTTACTAGAAACATTAATGCCATACTCCATATCAAATATATAATCTAAAAGTATTTTAGAATTTTTAGCAGACAGCTCTGGAATTCCTTGTTTTGTAACTAATTCTTTCCAAGCAGAATATCTTTCTTGATGCTTAAAGGGATCAAATTTCATAATTCCGTAAAAGGAAGGTTAAATAAATATCCACTGGATAAACGCTGGATATGACGCCCAGCGCCCATTGATTATCGGAAAAGTCTAAAGCGCCCAAACCGGGAATCGCACCCGGGTCCCTAGCGCGACAGGCTAGTGTACTAACTGTTATACTATTTGGGCAATTAGTTAAAAAAACATGTTAAAATTCCTTTTTAAAATTATCCTTTTGATTTTTAGCTTACAGAAGAGATTTAGCACTTTCTATAAATTAGTTTATCTCTCGGAGGAAGATTGTAACACTCTATTTCGCTATAACTTCTCATATGGTCGTTATAAATATATTTTATGTTCGGTACGTCTTGGTGAGGAAAATAATCGTCGTCATAATATCTGCTAGAATAAGGAAAGTAATCATTTTCGTAGCTGTTATAGTTGTAGTCTAAATAGTTTTTATTAGAAATTTCTCTTGCAATCTTCTCATCTTGATATTCATCAGAAAATCTGTAGCTATAACCCCCTCGGTAATCGTAAAGAGGATATCTATTCTCATTTTCTACTTCGTGCAAATCATAATGCTCGCTATTTTGAATAACTAGAATTATGCCGTCGTCCACACCAGGTGCGTATCTATTATGGTGAAAATTAAAAGCAGAAACATTTGTAAGCAAAGCTACCAAGAATAAGAGTCCAAAAGCTAACTTTAGTTGATTTTTCATAATATAAACAGCCAAGTTGAATTTATAAAAGCTTTCCTAGAAATTCGTCTCAACCTCGTAGTACTTTTTGTAGGTGGGCAGAAGGCCCGTGTAACCTCCTGCCCTGTCATCTCTACAAAAGAAATGACTATGATTCAAATTAAAAAATAAAAGAGATTTTAAAGTTATTGAAAAGGTAGTTGCTGTTAGAGTTAAAAATAAATTAAATAGGTAATAGGTCTATTTGAGTCGGAGATTTATCCTTTTTTAGAGGTTTTCTTATTCTACTCATCGACGCAATGTTCTTAGCTCCGACAGCGTTGTGAATCTGATTCATTCTTCCTATAACTCCTTCAGCTATAGCCATATGCGCTTCCACTGCTTGCAATTCTCTGTCGAGATTTCCAATGGTTTGTGTTCTCATTGCTCTGTATTCTTCTGTTGTTTGAGAGAGGGTATGCACCACATTTAATGATAGTGTAATTCCATAAGGAGATTCGTGATATGTTGAAGGCAATTCTTTTCTTCTTTCTTCTTGTAATTCTGATTTTTCTGCCCATGTTTCTTGATCAAATCTTGCAGTTATTTTTTCTCGAACAGGTAAGCATACTTGAATATTTGGAGTTAAGATAATCCCTCGCGGAATAGATGCTTTTGCATAGATATCTTCTGAACGCATTTCTCTGTCATTTATTTTTAGACCATCTAATTTCTCAAGCATTTCATCTTCTCTTTGCCTCATTATATCCAAATATAATTTTTTGTCCATAACTCTCGCAGCAGTTAGCCATACATCAGTTCCGTCAGAAGCATATCCGTATTTGTGGCTGTGGTATCTGCTATCGTGAGAAACCATTCTTATTTTTCCGTCATCTCTAAGTTTTGCAAGTCTTTCAACAGTTGCGCTAATATCCTTTAAACTAAATGTTTCACTATCTGGACCAAAACAAATTGCGCTAAGATAACTTTCTTCTCCTTTAATCTTTTGTCGAACAGTTACTCCATCTTCTTTTACATATTTTATTGGAAGTTCTGCAGATTCAATAATTTCTCTTGGTTGTTCTCTTTTTTCCCATTCTCTTATTTCCTCAGGAATCATCCTAAGCCCGGGAGTTACATAACCAAATCCTGCTTCTGAAGCAACGAATAGCGCGCCATTTCTCTGAAATAAAACAGGTTCTGAAAGACTAAGACTTTTCATTACTCCAAGAACAAAATCTACAACATACTGTGTTCCCATTTTATTTTAAGATAAGAGTAGTATAAAAGTATTATTGTTATTGAAAGTAGTATATGCAAAAATAAGATTACAAAACTATATTTTGGCTTCTATCGGCTCCAGCAGAAATCATTCTTATTTTTCCGCCTGTAACTTTTTCTAAAACGCCCATACCTTCTCGAAGTCCACTGGGCAAATCATTTACATCGGTCATTCCCGTTATATCCACATCGCTACCCTCAAATGTTTGATAAACAGGCTTATCATTTCTTAGATAAGTTTCTCCTCTAGAGAACGAACCCCCTCCTTCATAACCTACACCTAACTTAAATTCCTCAGCACCCCTTATACAATTTGGTTTTGTTAAAACTAAATTACACCCTATAGGATCATTAACTGAAATAGAATATTCAATAGCTTTCAAATCTAACCAGCCCATTCTTCTGGGTCTGCCGGTCGTTGCACCATAATTCTTCGAAGCAAATCTTAAACCAATGCCCTGAGTCATTGGATCTCTAGAATTCATTAATTTCAATATTTCTGGATGATGAAAGTCATATCTTATTTTTCCATCTATTTCTTCAAAGGGAATTCCATGCTCTCTTAATTCTGTCTTAATTGCATGAGTAGGTTTTCCGTCTGGATCCGTAGCGGCACAATAATCTTCAGAAGCCTGCTCGCCAAGTTCTGATGGGAAAGCTCCTCCTCCCACTCGATGCATAATCGGAAATGTGACAATGCCTAATGGTAAATCCACAACCTTCGCACTAAATCCAACTCCTGTTGCAGTTCCATTAAGACTACAATCTGAAGCTGTTTGATGAGGATATGTTCCACATTCAGAACTTAATAATGTTCCTTGGGCGCCCTCGAGCAATATTCTTTTTCCTTGTTTATAAAAATTATGCATCTCAGTAACAGTATCTCTAACAAATGGTTTTATTCTATCTGAAAATTTCTCAATGTATGCAATAGTTGCATCTCTTTGGATGTCTTTTGGAAAATGATATTCTTCTAATTTCTTTAATCTTCTTGCAACTACATCTTTATCAAATAAATCTCTTACTTGAATTCCTGCTCTTGAACCGATCTTATCCGCATAAGCAGGACCTATCCCTCTTCCTGTTGAGCCTACTCCTCTTGATTTTTGCGAAGCAGTTGTTCCCTTATCGAGAGTTATATGAAAGGGAAGAGTGACGAAAGCATCTTCGCTTATCATTAAATTATTATAAGTTAAACCGCCTCGGTCTAGTTCATCTAATTCTTGACATAGGACGTCCATATCAATAACCATACCATTACCCATAACACTAAATTTTCCTCTTTTGTCATGGACTATTCCCGCAGGTATTAAATGAAATATTCTTTCTAAGCCATTAATGATAGTAGTATGGCCTGCATTATTTCCGCCACTTCCTCTAGCGTTTACATCACTGCCATCATCGCCCCAATAAGTGGCTATAGCATCTGAAACCTTTCCCTTTCCGCCATCGCCCCAAATATAATCTAACACTGCGACTACCCTACTCTTGCCTACTAGTCTTGCAATTTCTTTTATGAGATCTTCTAATCCAAGATCCGTAGAATTATTTGCCATTTTATTTTTCAGTAACCTCTATGTCATGCGGAAGCATATCTTGAAGTGTTCTTGCTGAAGCTTTTTCAAGAACTGCTCTTTCTCTAAATGTTTTTAGATCTAGTGCGCCTGCATTTGAAATAGTTGTTCTTAAATATCTAGCATCTTCTTCCACCGACGGTTTTAGTCTTCCTCTATAAGGAACTAAACCCACTACGCCTTCTACTGTCGCTCCGGAAAGACTAGCGTGCCCATATCTTTCTGTAACTCTCGAAGCATCACCCGGAGATTGATTAGATAATGCTTGTCTAAAGTTCATACCATACATGCCAACTAGTCTTGCTCTAGGATGACCCTCTCCCCATGTTTCAATATATGCCATAAGACCTTCGTCTGAAGTTGGCGTTTTCTTATCGGCTTTAAATTTAGGAGCAGCAGCTTCAAAAAATCTGTTGAAATAATTGCCCATCATAATTAAATCTCCGAATGCTAATGAGATAGTCATATCTTTTAAATTAGATATGCCTCCGTCGACTACATTAGGAACATAAATTCCTTTTTCTTTGTAAAATTCATCTCTCGTTCTCGCAAGTTCTTTAGCGACAGTAAATTGCCCTCTGCCATTTCCTCTTGTTGAACCTGTTTGGCATATAGATCCCACACCCATCCCGCCAATAATATATGATGCTCCCGCTTCTGCAAAAACTTTAAATGCATCCGCAGAAATTATATTACCGACTCCAAAGGGTTTATCTGAAAATTTTCCACGCGCATATTTTAATATTTCTAATGCTGCCGGAAAGCAACTATTTGAAGAATCGAGCACTAACGTGTCTGCTTGGTGTGCCCACTTTTCAAATTCTTCTTGCCAATTTCCACGAGTACTAATCGCAATTCCAATATAATTTGTGTCATATCTTTGCAAAAAAGCAACTTTTCTTAAAATTTGGTTAGTGTCTACTATCGGCAAGAACTTTCTATTTTCTGCAGAAAGAATTTGTTGTATTTCAGATTTATTTTCGCTATTTACTAGAAAAGGAAGTCCATTTGCATTAGATTCTCCTCGTAAAGGAATCATTAATTCTCTTACGGGCGTGGCAGGATGAACTGTAGGCGGATTGTTTGGATCATGCACATAGAACCCATGTAATTTTGAGAACTTATCTGTAATAGGGATAATTGAGTGACCTGTCCTTCCTACTTTTTGTAAAACATCTTCAATAGTCGTTTCTGGGAAAGCGCATTCTGGGCTTTCTTGAAATTCTATCTCTCCTTTTTTTAATCGTGCTTTCTGATTTGCATCGAGAATTGCTTGTTTATCTTGATCTCGCAAACTTCTTGGAATCATTGTAAGAATTCCATTTCTTCCAGCAGCAACAGCCATCTTTGGACCGACGACACATTGCATTCTTGCAGTCATGAATGGATATTGCAAAGAGATTGGACCAAGATTAGTCTCTAATGAAATTTGCTCTGGAGGCGCTTCAATCCAGCCAGTCTGGATAAGATATTCACTTAAACTCTCAGAAAGATGATCACTTATTTTAGCCATATTAAAATTTTATATTTAAAAGCTATTTAAATATTTATGAGATAAGATGTAGTATATTCGAAGTTCGGCAATAGTTTGTTCTACCGTGTTTATAGACGTAAAATGCTCTCGCCTGAAAAAAACTTACATTTGCGATCTTAGACTTAGAGATATTAAGACAAAAGCAAATTTTTTTTAATTATTTTTTAGAAATATATAATCTTTTTGCAATTTTTATTTCTACAGTTGCAAAGTGTCTTTATCCCGCTAGTTTTATCTACAGAAAAATCACAAGTAAGCTCTTCACCCTTTGCTACATTTCTTTTTGCTATCATAATTAGTTTTTTTACAACCTTACAATTAGGATTGCAAGAGTGGTTGATAAAATCTGCTCTATCTAGCTCTTTTTTTGATATTTCAGCTAAATAAAATCCTGGATAAACTTCAAGAGCATAATTATGCGCTATTTCTACGGGTAATTGCCTAAGTTCTTTTTCTGTTATTAAATGGCCTCCCCATCCGGCTACTATTTCTCCTGCTTTAAGATTCTTTTTGGCAAACATGCCCAAACCATGAATTGGACTTTTCTTTGTTGCGGTATCTTTAGAAACATATCCATTTATCCTCTTTTTTGAGACGTCCATTTCAATTTTTATAAAAAGTACAGGTTTTTATAATGCTCCCACCGGGATTCGAACCCGGGTTTCCACCGTGAAAGGGTGATGTCCTTGGCCTCTAGACTATAGGAGCTCCTGATTTGTTAACTCTACGAAGTTAACTCCTCTTTCGAGGATAGAAATAAATCGGTTTGAGCATTTTTAAATCTGTCTTTTCAAAGTTTCTTCAATCAACAACAGCAACACTAAATAAAGTTTCTGGTGTAAAGCATAAAGCTATTATTCTTGCTAAGGATTTTATTTTATTCTTGACTTTGGAGGAACCCTGCCCGAGTTATAATTTGTACTAACTCTTTCTATATGGGTTGGGAACGCCCATTGGAATTTATCAGAAGGATCAGGCCCAATTCGTTTAGTGAAGTTTGTACCTCGCCCCTCCTCGCCATCTATTAAAACATTAATAGTAATACTATTAGTTACTCCGGTGCCATAACTCATTTTAGGTACAATCACCGTAAGCCTATTACTGTTGATTGTACCAACAATATCGCCAGATCGATCATTATACAATTCATCTTGATATACTCCTTGAATATTCGTCCCGTATTGCTTAAGCGATAAAAACTTAAAATTATATTCTTGGTTTGGGCCATACCACCCGCCGCTCCACCCATGTTCATACCATACTCCTTTAACATTAGCAGTATTAGTAGCTACAAATTGCGACTTATCTTCGTCAAGCCAATCATTAGCATTCAATGGAGAAGTTACTGCAAGTACAGTTCCAAGACATACTCCTTGAACTAAATTTTTTAATCTCATATTAAACTTATTCAACTAAACTATTTAATCCTTTCCTAGAATATTCACTACTTATAATTTAAACAATAATTGTATAAAAACCCCACTTCTAAAAACGAGCGATATAAATTTTTAAATTCTCTATACTTAAAAGGCTTTCTTTTCACTCGAGAAGAACACAAAGGAATACAAAGGAATAAAAAGCCTTATTTCTCTTAAAAAATATGGGAAAGGCACAAAATCCTAACCAAAACAAGCCAGTAATCAATGACTTAATATTTAAGGAATTAATTAAACGAGGCTATTCTCTAGAAGGTAACACGCGTGTATGGAATATTGCCGATTCTAAACTATGGTATTTGACACCTGAACAGGCACAGGCATATTTGGATTTAGAAAAGGCCAAAGAATATAAGAATTCAATGCTCGACACTGAAATAAGTCTTTTAACACAGGTTATGCCTGAAATTTCCAGAAAATTAAACGTTTCTGATGAGATGACCATGATTGATATTGGTTGCGGCGACGGGAAAAAGGCGATACCAGTAATACAGTATCTAAAAAGTAATTATAAATCATCCAAAATAATATATTGCCCAGTAGATATCAGTAGCTATATGGTAGCGAAGGCTATCGAAAAGATCTCGCAACTTGGAGAAGTGGATGAAGTTGCAAAATTTCAATGGAATATATCCGACTTTGAGAATTTGGAAAATGTTACAACTTTATTAAGAAAGGGAGACAGGGAATTATTTTTATTATTTCTAGGAGGAACTCTTGGGAACTTTGAATTACATGAAGCACTTTATGCAGTTACAGAATCAATGAAAATAGGAGATTCTCTTCTCATAGGCGTAGCTCTTAATAATCAAAAGATAAATCCGGAAGAGATGGCGAATGCATACAAATCTCCGTCGGTAGACTTTTTTCTTGGAAAAGTTCTAAGTCAGCTTGGATTTGAGAAAGATGAAATAGAATTCGGGGCAAGGTTCAGAAATTCAAGAGTAGAATGTTTTTACACAATAAATAAAGACAAATCAATCAAATTCCAAAATAAAGAAATACATTTTTACAAAGGAGACCAAATAACTGTTTCCTACTCGTATAAGTACAACGAGAAGCAGTTTGAAGATGCAATAAAACTTTATTTCAAAAACTACAAATTCTTTTTTAATAAAGATAAAACTTGGGCCTTAATTCTTTGTAAAAAATAAAAAGTTCTCAAAAATAAAAGAACTTACTAAAAGTTAAATTTCTTTGCAAAACTTCCGACAATAGGTGTTTCTTTTTCTTCTCCAGATAGAGCGTACACCCAGCTGAATATCCAAAGTATTAATACAAATAGACTAATTAGCCTACTTACTATCCAACCAAAACCTGGAATCCACATTATTATTGAGTTGATAACTGAACCGACTATTGCAACTATGAATACTACTAGGGATTGTTTAGCATAGAACATAACATATTTGTCGTCTTTCTTTGCAACGAGCGCAATAATAAAACCAAGAATACTTAAGAACGTAGCAAGAAATGCAAATGTTTTGCTATCATCCATCTTTTTTGCACTAGCTTTTTTTGATTTAACCATAAAACCTCCTTTTCTAATATAATGTAATAAGGCCGTCGTCGTTTATAAAACTAGCTATTTGAAAATGAGCCCAGTCAGATTTGAACTTTCTCGGTTTAACTCCTCGCGTGATTTTTATTTAGAATTGCTTCGCAATATATTATGAGCCCACGAGGATTTGAACCTCGGACCCCCGCCTTTCTTAGCAATTTGCTTGAAATAATGTTTCTAACGAAACACTTTCTTATAAGAGCGGTGCTCTACCAGGCTAAGCTATGGGCTCATTAGCCTGAAAATAGTGAATAAAAAAGATATAAAAAGCTTGTTATTCTGCAATTTTTATGCTAATTGGTTTAGTCGGAAAGCCGTCATGTGGAAAATCAACTTTTTTCAAAGCAGCAACGCTTATGGATGTTTTAATTGCAGCCTATCCTTTCGCAACAATCAAACCAAACACTGGCGTAGGTTATGTTCGAGTTCCATGTATCTGTAAAGAATTTAATACAAAATGCAATCCACGAACAGGAAGTTGCAACGGAGAACTAAGATTCGTACCTGTAGAACTAATGGACGTAGCCGGTTTAATTGAAGGAGCCTCTGAAGGAAAAGGTTTAGGAAATCAATTTCTAACAGACTTATCCAGAGCAGATGCATTCATCCACATCGTAGATGTTTCAGCAACAACAGATGCAGAAGGAAAAGAATGTTCTCCAGATAAAGGAAACCCAATAAAAGACATTCAAATGTTAGAAAATGAATTAGACCTGTGGTATTTAGGAATCTTAAATAAAGCTTGGGGACCGCTAATAAGAAAAATAGTTATTGAAAAAACAGATTTAGTAAAAGCAATCGCAAAACAATTTTCAGGCTTAAATGTTACAGAAGACGACGTAAAAGCAGTAAATAGAAAATTAAATCTTGACCCAGAAAAAGCAGGTACATGGACAAATAACGATTTGAGAAATTTCGCACACGAGATAAGGCACATGACAAAACCAATGATTGTCGCAGCAAATAAAATTGACAAACCCTCTGGTGCAGAATGGTATAAAAAAATAAAAACAGAATTCCCAGATTTAATGATTACTCCATGTTCAGCAGATTCTGAATTATCTTTAAGGCAAGCCGCAAAAGCAGGAATGATTGATTACACTCCGGGAAATAAAGATTTCAAACTACACGAAGAAAAATTAAACGATAAGCAAAAACAAGCTTTGAAAACAATTAAAGAAAATATTTTAGACAAGTATGAATTCGGAACAGGTGTTCAAGAAATTTTAGATGCTGCAGTTTTCAAATTGTTAAAATATATTGCAGTTTTCCCAGCAGGAGCGCATAAGTTAGCAGATTCAAAAGGGAATATTTTACCAGATTGTTTTTTAGTTCCAGGCGGAACAACGGCTTTACAATTCGCATTTAAATTACACACAGATTTAGGAAACAATTTTGTAAAAGCAATTAATGCTCGAACAAAACAAGCAGTTGGCAAAGACCATCCTTTGAATCATAGAGACGGCATTGAAATTATTACACGATGAATTACCTAGTAGATCATGTGCGAAAAGGCGCATATAGAATTTTTCAGAATTTAAAGTACTACAAAGAAATCTGTATTGCTAAATCTAAATCGTTTTTTTCTAGACCCAATCCTGCTGATGAGCCATTTGCAGTGTTTTATTATAATAACTCAAACAGCAATTCGCGCAGAGATTATGACTATTGCCCGCTGGATAGAGTAACATTTCATTCAAAGTCTATAGAAATAAGAGGAACAGAGGGAATCAAATTCAGAAAGAAGTCGCACATAAAAGATACAAAAATCATGTCTTTAGCTGATTTAATGATAGAAATCTTAACTGGATAATTATTTCTTCGCAACTTTCCACAATTCATTAAAATAAACAATAAAACTTTCAGCTGTTTCTTTGTCTTTAATTAAAATTACTGCGGGCTCTTGCTTTAACATTACTATAGCAGTATAATCTGCAGCAACTGAAATTTCAATGGGGGTAGTTTTTAGTAAAAATCTTTTATCATATTGTATATTTGCTTCTTTTTCCATCTCGTTAACATACTGCCTAGCACTTTCATTAAAAATGATTTTTGTATGTATTTTTTTTGCTCTAGAAAGAATGCCATACTTATGAAAAAAGTTTTTAGAGTGTTCCCAATTAAACCCCTTATCGGCACCAAGCGTATAAACTAATTCTCCTGCCTTTAGTTTGTTTATTAATGTGGCATATAGAGTTTCCATACCTTTCCAACCAGTAAAAACTTCTATTTTCAGTTTTTCGGCATTTCTATCTTGTATCTTTTTCAAGTCAGGAATAATCTTACTAATTAACTCTTTTTCCTTTTCTAAATCGTTTTTCTTTTCATCTAAAAAATCGTTAACTCTTTCTACGGGCGCAGCCATATAATAATTTATTTTATTTCGGTTAATTACGCTAACCAGTCCTTTATCAATCAACTTGTCCAGATTAACATAAATTTTAGAATGAGCAATCCCAGATGCTTTCACTATTTGAGATTTTTTAGCTTCTCCTATTCTGAGCAGAGCTAAGTAAACTTTTACTTCGGAGTTGTTTAATCCAATCTTCTTTAGAGCTTCTTCTATTGCCATAGACACCACCTAGGGGGGCGTCTGAGTTTAAATAAGTTACTATTTGAAAAATTCTATGGAAATTTATTTAGGGCACGAAGGACTTGCGGGAAAAGCACTACATATTCCAGAAAAAATGATAGATATAGAATATTTTATGCCTTTTTTAACAAAGGTAGAAAGACGAGGAAGATTGAAAGGGATAGATCTCCATATAGAGACTGGTAGAGGTCTATACGAACGCCCATTGAGAAACTATTTTAGACTCGGTTTAGCAAACGAGGAAGGGGTTGTTGCTGCGAATTTTCATCAAGTATTTCATATGCGCCCCGTAGTTCAGAAGCTCGATTTACAAGAATGTTACAGATTTAAATTAGAAGGACTTATTAGAGAATTTAAAGCTCTTGCTCCTTATGAACCGGTTGAGATAGGAATAATTAAATCTGAAATGAGAGACTCGGCATTTGAAGAGTTTAGAAAAAAAATAGAAAATGAATTAACAGCACAAGCAAATGCGTTGAATTTATTAAAGGATTATAATCTTTTTTACGATACTTGTTATGCGATTGCCGAAGCAAAAGGAGAAAAAGATCATGGCATGTAACAATTCACCAACATTTAGAAAACTTAAGCCGGCAGAAAATCTTTCAGATTTAGTTGAAGGAGAGAGAATACTTATTCATAATCTTGGAGGGATTTCGCAAAAAAAAGAAATATCCGTTTTCCTTGGAAAACAAAAAACTTATTCTATTTGGGAACGACAGGATTTATTCCCATTTGTTTTTGTTTCAAGACAACATGAAAGTAGATTGATGTTACATTACTTATTTAATGAAGAAGGTCACGTAGCATATGGTCAGTGGAGAACTAAAGAGTGGGGCTCTAGGCATTATCACACATTTAGTGATAAAAGAGTTTGCGATAGTGGAAAAGAGGAGTTCGATAAATATAATGCTCTACTATTGCAAAATAATTTGTAACCTAAATCTTTTTAATCTAACAAATTCTTAATTTTTTATGATAGTAAGGGTGATGGTTAAACCAAATTCTCCGAATCCGCGGATTGAGGACTTTGGCGGAAATAATTTATTAGTTTACGTATCTGGTGAAGCAGAAAATAACGAAGCTAATATAGAACTTATAGGAATGCTTGGAAAACATTACGGAGTTCCTTGGAAAAATATTAAAATCAAATCTGGTTTAACGAGTAAGAATAAGTTGGTTGAGGTTTTGTAGTGGCAATAAAATATTTTCAAGCAGATGATATAAAAAAAGAAGCAGAAGAAATTTGCAAAACTCTAAATTGGCACCATGTTGATTTAACAAATCTAGGATTTCTAAGAAGCACAGGCTCAACTTCTCCGAGAACAATCGCTCGTTGTCATGCTTTAGGAAAAGCAATGCAAATAGCTATGGGAAGGCACACAGGATTTTATTTAATTGAGGTTATTTCTGAAAAATTTGATAGACTTCCAGAATCTGAAAAAACAAAAACAATAATTCACGAGCTAATGCATATTCCGAAAACTTTCGGCGGAGGATTTATCCATCATAATATGGTTCACGAAGGAAGTGTTAGAGACGTTTATAATAAATATGTAAATTTGAAAAAACACAAGCAAGAAACAACTTTTCCTTCAACATTCCAGTTTGAAAAAACAATTCAGCCAGCTCCACTTAAAGTTAATATGGCGTTTAAAGAAATGATTGCGAAAAAAGAAGGGAAGTGGAGATGGTTCTAGTTCATTATTGCTCTATTTAGATACATAAATGGGATATCAATTATTCCGACAATCCATTTTATCACTAACACTCCAATAATTAATGGAGCTAGGGGCTGGATTCCATAAAATCCGATTGTTACGAAAATCAAAGTGTCTAAAGCCATTGCGGGAATGCTTGAGAAGACATTTCGGCTCCAAAGATGTTTTCCTTGTGTAAGTTTTTTGAACCATGAAAAGATATAGGCATCTGCATTTTCGCTAATTAAGAAAGCAACCCAACTTGCTAACATTATTCTGGGAGCAAATCCAAAAACAGTGCTAAAAATTTCTTGATTTGGCCAAAATGGTGCGGGTTTCATATAAATTGAAATTAAAATAAAAATTGCAGTTGCAATTTGTGCAATAAACGCAATAAAAATCATTCTTTGTGTTTCTTTTCTTCCAAATTTCTCATTTACAACATCAGTTAATAAAAAAGTTACAGGAAAAATTATAGACGCTGCAGTAGCATAGAGCGTTGTAAACCCGAAATTGAATTCAGATATTTTAAATGCAATTAAATTACTGATTAAAACAAATGTGACATAAAGCCCAATAATGCCATCAGGTCTATTGTATTTTCTGGCATACCATGCACCAAATAGAGATACAGAAGTTATTACAACAACCCATAACAATAACATTAGTATGCCCATCATCTGTTCATTCCTCCGATGTATTTAAATTCGTAATATCTCCAATCCTTTTCATTGAATCGAGTTTGTTCTGTTTTTTCAACTTTCCACTTATATTGTTCTGCTAGTTTTTCCAAATCATCAAAATCTTGATCGCTTCGTAAGTTTGCATGTGTCAGAGCGATTCTAGGAGCGAACCTGCTTCCTTCGGAAAATAATTGGTGATGGCATTTAAATCCCGGATCAAACAGACTATACCAAGCAGGATTAGGATCAGGCAGCTCTCCGTTAAGAATGGGGAGATTGCTTATAATTATATCATATTTACTGCCCTTGTCAAGATTTGAGAACATATCGCTATAAAAGAATCTAGTCTTCTCGTAAGTGTTGTTTCTAACAGAATTATTCCAAGAAGCGCCAATGCATTTCGGGACAATGTCACCGCCATCAGCTCTAATCGCTCCTTGTTTAGCTCCATAGATACTTATAACTCCACATCCAATTCCGGGCTCAAATGTTCTTTGCCCAGCCACATTCATATTATTTAACATGACTCTCGTACTATACGAATATGGGGACTTTGGCGCAAACATTAATGGTTGAATCTTTACGGAGATTCCATTAACTTCAACAAGCTCTACTTTTTTGTGAGACATCATATGTTGCATCTGGTTTCTAGTTATTTGTGGAATATTTGTTTTTACCATAAAGTAACAACTAAAAATAAGGTATATAATAATTCTTTCTCCCCTTAAGGAGAAACATTTATATAGATTTGAAAGCTAACTGAAGCATGGAAAAAGAACTTCAGGAACTCGGTTTAACGAAAAACGAATCTTCGATCTATTTATTTTTATTAAAGAACAATGGGATAACAACAGGAAATATAATCAAAGAAACCCAAATCGCAAATTCACGTGTTTATGAATCTCTTAACTCGTTAATATCCAAAGGATTGGTTTCTTATAATATACAAAAAGATGGAAAACACTTTACAGCAGAAAGTCCAAAAAAGTTTATGGAGATAGAAGAACAAAGGAGAAAGAAGATACAAGAGCTCATACCAAATCTAGAAGAATTAAAGAAATCAAAGACTCAAGACACAACAACTGCAGTTTACGAAGGCTTTGAGGGATTTAAAACAGCTTTTAAAAAGATTATTGATGATTGCGAAGTCGGCGGAACTATTGATATATTAGGTTTTTCACAACAACAATATGCCAGCGATTCATTGAAAACTTTTTTGAGCAACATGAATCTTAAATGTGCTGCGAAAAAACAGAAGCTTAGATTTATACTAGACAGGGAAGCTAAGGAATGGCAAGGGAAAGATCGTGAAGGCGTAAAAACAAACGAAGTAAGATATATGCCCAAAGGCTACATAAGCCCGGCAGCAATGGATATTTTTGATGATTATGTTTATATGTTTCTCTGGGAAGAAAAGCCATTTGTATTTATGATAAAAAATAAGATCATTGCAGAAAGTTTTAAAGTGTATTTTAACTTTCTATGGAAAATGGCAAAATGAGATTAACAAAATCAATTAATTGGCAAAAATTAAAAGAAATAGTTGAGAAAGGTTTGAAAAATGACAAAAGCGGGCATGATTATGCTCATACTCTTAGAGTTTTAGAAAATGCCTTGCTGATTGTGAAGTCTTATCCTAAAGTTGATTACGACGTTTTAGTCGCAGCATGTTATTTGCATGATATCTCATATAAAGAGGGATTTGTAAAAGACCATCATTTAGTTGGAGCAAAAATGGCTCTGCCGATATTAGAAGAAATTAATTTCCCTGAAGAAAAGATTAAGCTAGTTCAAATCGCGATTGAAGACCATGTCGGCAATGTAGCTGCTCCAATAAGAAAGAATGAAGAGCTGCAAATTGAATCTAAAATATTACGAGATGCGGATAATATCGACGCATTAGGAGAAATTGGATTGCAAAGACAGCTTGCATTCTGCAAAGAGCACAATATTCCTTTTTTTAAATCAAAAGAAGACAAATTTAATGACAGCGCTTATGGGGGAGTTAAGGAAATTATGACTTGGGCAGATAAAATGTTAACCCTCGAGGGAAAAAAGATAGGAAAAGAAAGAACAAAAGTCATGAAATCTTTTTTAAAAAATATCGAGGACAAATGGGCTTAGAAAATTTTGAATATTTTCAGGACAAAAGGAAATTTACAATAAAAGTAAGACCATGTAATTCTTTGTGGTCAAAAGCTTCAGGATTAATGTTTAGAAAAAGCTCTCCGCCTTTATTATTTATACTCTCGAGAAATCAAAGTCTAGTAATACATTCCTTTTTTTGCAAACCATTTAAAGCTATTTGGATCGACGATAAAATGAGAGTTACTAAGGAAGAAATCGTAAATAATTGGAAACCTTTTATTACAGGGTATGGAAAATATCTTCTAGAAATTCCAATTATCGTCGATAAGAAGGTTCACTCGATAATGATAAAATCCCCGTCGATAAATAAACGAAACATTTAAATACAAACCAAATTTGTTATAAATATATTTAAGAGGAAAAAGGAGGTTAAAAATGGGAACAATACTTGTAAAAAGTGTGGTAAAAAGAAAACCAGGATATCTTTACTATGTTGACGGAAAAGGAAACGTATGTGAAGCTAAAATGGCTAGAGGCGGTAAAAAGAAAAAGAAGTAAATCTTCTTTTTAAATAATTATTATTTTTTATTTAAAATATCATATTCAATGAGCCGGGCTATAGGGAGTGCCGGCTCATTTCTATTTTTTAATTCTCAATAGTTTTATACTATATTCTAGTATAACAATATATTTAAGTTGCTACAACTCATAAATCTAATGTTTGAATTAACCGAAGCAGAAGCCAAAAGACTTGGTCTTGGGAAAAAACAAGAAGTACTTTGGTGGGCCATAGATAATTTAGATATTGACGGGAGAAAGGGTTTTTATTATATCTCTGAAAATTTGGCAACACCTCTAGCTCTTGAAACAACTCACCCACCTTTTTTAATTGCGAGAGAAACAATAATTCATAGAAATGAGAGACGTACAAAAGTGTTTATAGAAAGAGTTCCCTATGGGGGGATTAGTCAGATACCATTTACTTATTACCACTTCGGAGAAAGTCATGAATATTCTTTATGCCAAGAAGCTTCTTGGGCAAGAAGAGGCACTTCTTCATTTGAAAGAAAAGTCGAGATTGCTACCTTGCATTTGTTAAGGTTGTCTTCTCAAAATCTTCCAGCAAAACCTTAAATATTCTTTTTTTCGTAATATTTCATGGAAAAATCCTTCGTTCTAGGAATAGAATGCACAGCCCACACTTTAGGTTTTGCAGTTTTAGAATATGAAACAAAAAAGATTCTCATAAACATAAAAGATGTTTTTACAACAGAAAAAGGCGGTCTAATTCCAAATGAAGTTGCAAAACACCACAAAGAACTAGCTCCGCAATTATTTGAAAAAGCTTTAACAGATGCTAAGATTACGAAAGAAGAGATTAAGCTCATCGCACTCTCAAATGCACCAGGTTTAGCTCCTAGTTTACTAGAGGGAATGAGATTTGCGAAAAAAATAGCTAAAGAGCTTGAAATTCCAATTGTTCCTGTAAATCATTGTATCGCACATTTAGAAATCGGAGAAATTACTGGTGCAAAAGACCCTGTTTTACTTTATGCTTCTGGCGCAAATACGCAGATAGTTGCCTTTGCACCCTACGACGAGGGTGTACCCCCGAAATCTGAAGCTGGGGGCAAAGCAGGAAAATACAGAATATTCGGCGAGACGCTTGACGTCGGAGTTGGAAATTTTATTGACACTTTCGCTCGATATGCAGGCTTAGGATTCCCAGGCGGACCAAAAGTAGAACAGTTAGCAAGAGTTCGTCCCACAGGGATGACCTCTGTGGAGGCCTCAAAGAATGGTAAGAAATTTGTTGAATTAAATTATTCTGTAAAAGGAATGGATGTCGCATTTTCTGGAATTTTAACAAAACTGAAGAACATGCTAGATAAAAAGCAGGAAACTTTAGAAGATTTATCTTTTTCTTTGCAAGAAACTGTTTTTGCAATGTTAGTTGAAGCATCAGAAAGAGCTTTGGCGCATACAGGAAAAAAAGAATTATTACTCGGCGGTGGAGTTGCGTGCAATTCTCGTTTACAAGAAATGTGTAAAATAATGTGTGAGGAACGTGGTTGTAAATTTTTTTGCCCTGAAAGGCCATTGCTTGTGGATAATGCAGCGATGATTGCATATTTAGGAATAAAAATGTTTAATGCAGGAATTTTTGTTAAACCAGAAGATTTAGATAAATTAGATATTGATCCAAGAGAAAGAACTGACGATATTGAAGTGACGTGGAAATAAGAAATTCAAATATTTTTTCTAGATTGATAAAAATGTTTAGCTGAAACATAATGTGGCAAGTTTAACTTTTCTGCTATTTTTCCTGTTTCTTTTCTATAGCCGAAAATCGCAATAGGTTTTATTTTGACAGCTTTATGGAAGACTGCTTCGTTATACTCGACTAATCTAAATTTTTGCAAAGAAAGTTCATTATATCCTGTTTCTCTTCTAAACTTATTTACTGCTTCCCACACTTCTTTTTGAGAAGGATATTTTTTTACCATAGCATTAAAATCCTTAAATATAAATCTTTCAAATCCAGGAATTAACTTTCTGTTGTAGTAAATATGCAATTTGTTTTTTATTCTATAATAATGAACAATTATGTCTCTTGTTGCAGCGAGTACAGTCAAATCAAAGGGGAAAATATAATCTGGTTTCGCGTTTGTTTGAAAAATAATGCCTTGCGGCCTGTATGTTCTAGTATAGTTTTCATGCAAAATTGTTGTGCTTAATCTTCTTTTTCTTCCAAAGCTTTTAGTATTGGGGTTTATCTTCCTCTTTTTCATAATATCAAAAACACTTTGAAAGGTTACTTTTTTATTATTTACTAACGTTTTTGTGCAGAAGTCTTCTTCAAAAGATTTGACATAATACCTCTCGCCCATACCAACTAAAATCTAAAGAGCTTTAAAACTCTTTCTAATTAAACCACAACAATTCTTATAAAGTCCTTGAAACCAAGAAGTTTAAGAGGGAAATATGAAATTCGCACACTTTGCAGACTGTCATTTAGGGGGATGGAGACAAGAAGAATTGCAATCTTTGAACTTTCAGTCTTTTCAAAAAGCAGTTGAAATTGTAATTCAAGAAAAACCGGATTTTCTTTTGCTTGCAGGAGACTTATTTGATTCAGCCTATCCTCCGATTGAAATTTTAAAAGAAACTTTCGCCGAGTTTAAAAAAATAAAAGAGGCAGGAATCCCTGTGTTCATGATTGCAGGAAGCCACGATTTTTCAGCTTCTGGGAAAACATTTTTAGACGTCTTAGAAAAGGCAGGTTTCGTTAAAAGCGTCGATAAGTCAGAAGTTCAAGCAGACGGGAGAATAAAACTCTCTCCGACTTTTTTTAAAGATGTTGCCTTGCTAGGATATTCTGGGAAAAAATCTGGAATGGAAATTGAAGATTTAAAGAAAGTTTATTTCGAGTCGGTTTATCCTTTCTCTATTTTTATGGTTCACACAACAATAAAAGATGTTGTTGGAAACATTCCTATGGACTCTGTTGAAAAAGAAAGACTTCCTATTGCAAATTATTATGCGCTTGGGCATATCCATCAAAGATTTGAGGCAAAACATCTGAATTCTGTTTTTGTTTATCCAGGTCCAATTTTTCCAAACAATTTTCAAGAGCTTGCGGACTTAAAATGCGGGAGTTTTTGCATGGTTGACGCGGAAGGTTCAAAAATAAAGACTCGTTCTATTTTGCTTCCCCTAAAAGAAGTGATTTATTTAGAAATAGAAATAGAAGATGCGCTTAGTGCAACGGAGAGAATCATCTCCGAAATTGATAAACTTTATCTTGTTGATAAATTATTTTTGCTAAAACTTAAGGGAAATCTTAAACAGGGAAAAACAGGAGACATTCGATTTAATGAAATTGAAGAGTTTGTAGTTAAAAAGGGAGCATATTCTTTTTTAAGAAATATCTCTTCTGTGCAAACTCAAGAAATAGAAATGCAGGTCGAGACGGAGCATATAGAAAACATTGAGGAGAAAATAATTGAAGAATATAAAAGCAAAAATGGTTCTGATTTAGCTGACTTTACAAATATTCTGCAACAGCTAATGGATGCGTTGGCAATTGAAAAAAACGAAGATGAAAAAGAGTCTATTTATGAAAAAAGATTACTGGATGATTTAAAGAAGTTATTAAAATTTGAGGATATTTTACAATGATTCTTAAAAAACTTAAATTAAAAAATATTAGAAGCTACAAAGAATTAGAAATAGAGTTTCCCATAGGCTCTATTCTACTTTCTGGGGATATTGGTGCGGGAAAGACTTCTATTTTACTTGCCTTGCAGTTTGCTTTGTTTGGGTTACAACCTGGACAAAAAGGTAGCTCAATCTTAAGACAAGGTGAAGAGTTAGCAGAAGTTTATCTTGAGTTTGAGATTGATAACGAACTCTGTGTAATCGAAAGAACAATTAAGAAAAGCAAAAATGGGAGTATTGCTCAAGAATTAAGCACACTTTATATCGGAAAAGAAAAATATGAGTTATCAACTTCTGAAATGAAAAATAAAGTCATAACACTGTTGGAATATCCCAAGGAATTTGCAAAAAGATCAGATTTACTTTACAAGTTTACGGTTTATACTCCACAAGAAGGAATGAAAGAGATTATTAATGAAAGACCAGAAACTCGGTTAGATATATTGAGACACATCTTTGGAATTGATAGATATAGGAGAATAAAAGAGAATTCTCAAATAGTTTTGCAAAAACTCAGGGAGAATGTAAAAATAAAGGAGTCTCAGATAAGAGAAATAAATAACTTGAGAGAAAAGCTTGCTAAAACAGATGAAGATAAAATAAAAATTTCTAAAGAAGTTTCAGAACTCTCAATTAGATTGAATAACTTAAATCTTGAAAAAGATTCTTACACAGCAAAATTAGAGAAATTGAGAAAACTAATAGAAGAAAAAAATAGTTTGGAGAATGAGAAGTCAAAAAAGGAAGGCGAACTTCAGGGAAGAAAAGCGATTAAAATGCGTCTAGAAAAAGATATTACAATGATGAACCTCCAATTAGCTGAAAAGATTGATTTTCAACAAACAGAATTAGACAACGTCACTTCTCTTTTAACAAAGCATAAAAAGTTATTAGAAGAAATTAACTCAAAATTTATGGAAGTTAACTCGAAAGTTTATTCTTGCAACTCTCAAAAAGAAACTGCGTTTAAAATGAAAGAAAAAGTTATTTCAATGGAAAATTGTCCAACATGTTTTCAATCCGTAGCATCGGAGCATAAAGATAAAATTTCTAAAAAGGCACAGTTTGAAATAGAGGACGTTGAAAGGGAGCTTGAACAAAGACTTGTAGAAAAAACACAATTATTGCGTGATATGGATAAAGAAAAGATGTTGATTAACGGATACGAACAAGACAAGACCCTTCTTGAAAGAAACAAAATTAAGTTTGAACATCAGAGAATCTCAGAGACAAAAGTTAAGAGCGACTTTATTGTTTTGGAGAGAACTATTAGCGATGTTAAAAATTCAGAAGCAGAAATTGAAGCTCTAAAAATAAAAATCGAAGCATTCAAAGAAACAAAAGAGCTATTTGATTCAGAGAAAAAGAAATTTGATATCTTAGATTTTGAATCCAGAAGAATAGAAATTTCCTCTGCAGAAAAAAGAAAAGAATTTGAATTATTGATAAATCGCTCTGAAGAACTTGGAAAAGAAATCGCAGATAAGGAAAAAATTCGAGAGCAGATGGCTCTTTTGAGGAGTTTCCAAGATTGGTTGGAGGAAAAGTTTGTTGTACTTGTTGGCATGACAGAAAATAATGTTATGCTAACTATAAGAAGAGACTTTTCAAAAATATTTAATGAATGGTTTTCAATGCTTGTTTCTGATTCGCTTTCAGTTAGAATTGATGAAGACTTTACTCCGATAATTATAAATCAAGATTACGAAATTGACTATGACTTTTTATCTGGGGGAGAAAGAACTGCAGTTGCTTTGGCTTACAGATTAGCTTTAAATCAAATTACAAATTCATTAATCTCTAAACTCAAAACAAAAGACTTGCTTATTTTAGACGAACCAACAGATGGATTTTCAGAAGCTCAATTAGATAAAATGCGAGATATTTTTGACCAGCTTGAAGCAAAGCAAATAATTCTTGTTAGTCACGAGCAAAAAATCGAAGGTTTCGTAGACAATATTATTAGGATTAAGAAAGAAGGGACGAGTAAAATTGAGAGCGTGAAAAGTTAAAAAAAGAAAAAACCGAGCTTTTTAGGCTCGGATGTTTTGGACTTACACAAGAATGTAATCGTTTCCGTTTCCGTCATCGATTATCATCCCAGATAACTTTGTCTTAGTTGACATATCCACTTCTCCGCCAAAGTTTGCTCCTCGGGCATCCGCTCCCTGGAGATTCGCTCCCTGAAGTTCTACACAACTAAACTTTGCGCCCCTAAGATTTGCATTTCCAAGATCTGCTTGTCTAAGATCTGCAAATACAAAGCACTTTTCTTCAAGATTTGCCCCATTAAGATTTGCTTCCATAAGTCTAACCCCACTAAAAGACTTTTCACTAATGAGAGCTTCTCTAAGGTCTGCTCCGTGAAGATATGCCATGTAAAGATTGGCATCGCGAAGATCTGCCCCTCTAAGATCTGCCCTATAAAGATCTGCAGATTCTAGGTTTGCGCCCCTAAGATTTGCATTTCTAAGGTTTGCCTCTTCTAGTCCAGTACTACTAAGGTCTGCTCCAGCAAGATCTGCTCCGTAAAGATTTGATCTTGGCTCAATTCTGTATTGTCCTATTGTTTTTGTTTGCATTTTTTGTTTTTACCTCCTTTCACATCTTTCGATTTTGAAAGTTTAGCAGTAGTTATTTTGTAACTACTGTATAATAACACTATAAACCGAAGCTATATATATTTATGTTGTATATATAATATACAATAATAGCAAGTTTTATAAGCCCAAAATGTCTTGTTGAAAGATGAACACAGAAACACTTGTTTCTCTAGGGCTCTCGCGTCGGGAAGCTGAAGTTTATTATGCATTACTTCAAGTCGAAGATTCTCTAGCTTCAGATATTTCAGAGAAAACTCAAGAGGCGAGAACAAATACTTATGATACTCTTAATTCTTTAATCAAAAAAGGTCTTGTGTCTTACGTGGTAAAGAACAATAAAAAATATTTTTTAGCAGCAGACCCAAAAAACCTTCTAAAGTGGATGGATCTAAGAAAAGAAGAAATAGACAAAGAAAAAAAGCTCATTGAAAACTTATTACCTGATTTAAAAAATCTTCGAATGGAAAATGAGAAAAAAGTAAAAGTCGAGGTTTTCGAGGGGAAAGAAGGCTTTAGGACAGCATTAAATAGAACAATTGAAGACGCGAAAAAAGGCAATAAAGAAATTCTTATGCTAAATGCTTTGGCGAATATTCTCCATGAAATTGATCCGATATATCAAGAAAAATATTACGTGATGAAAAAACAAGAGAAGATTCACACGAGATATATCTTTAATGGGAAGGTTAGTATGCCAAAGTCGCCGAACGCAGAATACAAATTTCTTGATTTTCCTCCGAATAATTTAGCAGCAACTTCAATTCATGGAGATTCTGTAATTTTCTGGCTAATAACTCAACCATTGATTGCAATAATTGTAGAAAGTAAAGAACTTGCTGACTCTTACAGAAGTAATTTCAATGAACTTTGGAAAATCGCCAAATCTTAACCTCTCAAAACCTTTAAAAACCCAAAATCTTACCTATTTCTATGAACATCAAAATTCTAAAAGACGAAAAGAACGAAGTTGATATCGAGATAGATAATCTAACTATAGTTGAACTTTTGAGAGTCTATTGTAACAAAGAAGGCGCAAAAATCGCAGCTTGGAAAAGAGAACACCCAACAAAGAACCCAATGTTACATGTTGAAGGCGAAAATGCATCTAAGATTGTTCAAAAAGCAATTGCAGCTGCACAAAAAGACCTAGACAGATATTCTGAAGAATTTAAAAAAATGAAATAAGGATTTACTTTTTTAAGAATTAATATATACTTTTATTTCTTTCCCTTAATAAATTTCTCCAACAAATCACTAACTTGTTGTTTGTATTTTGGTAAATAACTTATTGTTCCTGCATTTTTATGTCCGCCACCTTCTGAGAAAGCATTCGGTGCGTTTTTATTTACATAAGCAAGGAAATCGTGAATTGAAAAGTCTGCTTCACTAGTTGCTCTCATTGTTATTGCAGTATTCATAATACCTGCTGTAACTAACTTTACTTTTCCTTCATTCTTTAAAGAATCATGTACAAGCCCGACACTTCTTCCTGGTTTAGGGAAAAATCCAAATCCTGGGAAAGTTTCTTCAATCATAATTTTCTGAAGAGTAATCCCACCAATTTCTTCAATAATTGCATTTTCTTTTGCAATCTTTAATCCTTTAGCATCTAGTTCTTTAATATGCGGAGCAAGTAATTCAACAAGTTTTCTCTGTTGCGCACGAGGCTCGCCAAAAACAACTCCAAAATATTCTCGCGCCTCTAAAAATCTAATTCTAGTTGAAACATATTCAATAACTAAAGACAGGTCTTTAAGTAATTCTTTTGAATAGCCTTCTTTTTCAGCTACTTTCAAATATTCATTCACGAGTTTTTCGTTTTCTAAATCAATTCTGTCTGCTAAACCAGCTAAAGCGGGAATTTGAGAAATGTTTTTTGTTTCAGAATTTACAAATCTTGCTAATTCAGCACACAACATTCCTGCTGAAATTGAAGCACCACTTTCTCCAACTAAATGAGGATTTATGTGAACTAAAACTTTATCAGTTATAACGTCCTTGTCAAATTTATGATGATCTACGACTATAAAATCAGAACCATGAACTTTTCCTTGCAAAATTCCCATTAAATCTTCTGGCCCAGAACCATTATCAACAATTACAATCAAAGGCATTTTGTTTGAAAATTTCGCTGCGTTTCTTAAACTCAAAGAAGTATCTTTAATTGAATCTTCTAATTCATAAAATGGTGCTGCGCAAGGTGCACGAGTAAAATATTCCCAAGCTGCTTTTGGATTTCCTAGATGTTGTTTTTCAACTAAAGGCAAAATTGCTCTCTCTAAAGCAAAACCTGCAGAATAGCCGTCTGTATCGTTATGATGTCTAATTATAATTGGTCTGCTTTGAATTATTGCAAGTCTAATTTCAGTTGCAGCTTTTGTAAATCTTTCTTTTAATTTTTCTAAAATTGGGCTTTCAACTAAAAAAGGAATTGGAGTAACTTTCGCTCTCTCTTTTTCTATTCGAGCAATTTTTTCTATTAATTCTTTTTTTTCTGTTTCAGTTAGTTTCCAGATGTTTGAAGTTTCTCCTTCTAACTCTCCGTTATATTCTTCGACTGTAAAAATTGCTTTTACAACATCTCCGACGTCAATATGCGGATAAGAACGAACTCCTGCGCCTTCAAATGCTTTCAATGCCAAAATACCAGTTCCATCTGAAATAGAAAAAATAGTTGGTCCACCAGTCTGTACAACTCGGTCGATTATCCCATAAACACTAAAAGAATCTCCTTTATTTTTTACTGAAATCGCGCCAACATCAGTACGACTAGCTTCTTTAATTTCTCTAGAAAATTCTTTCGTATCAAATCCGAAATTTGGCTTAGAATTTTTCTTTTTATAATCAAATTTATTATTCTTCATTATCTTATTCTTCTCTATAAACTCTCAAGACTATTTATACTTTTGGGTTCTG
>Ga0247841_10001221_pt1 | contig 59900 bp, 52 predicted proteins | sample LaCruzMarch2015__2_FD_192410 | JGI IMG/M metagenome (GOLD analysis project Ga0247841, IMG submission 192410) | Freshwater microbial communities from meromictic Lake La Cruz, Castile-La Mancha, Spain - LaCruzMarch2015_18m | ecosystem: Environmental > Aquatic > Freshwater > Lake | place: Spain...
GAATGACCTGATCAATATCTTTACCACCATCTTTATTGATGATCACATTAAAAACCACCTTGCCGGTTCCTTCGGTAAAATAGGCAGGTCCGGCCGTATTTATCCAGTTTCCGGTAACATACACCGTGTTGTTTTGTGGATTGAAAGTACCTGCCTGGATCGTCAGGTTGCCTTGGATTGCAAGGGAATTATTGAGTGCAACCGTACCGCCACAATTGATTTTCAGTGAATTGAAGTAGTTTCCGGTTGTTTCCATTTGAATTTCCTGTGTGCCGGATGCACACTCAAGGCTTACGGTCCCGTAGTCGAATTTGAAAAGGCCGTTGCTTACCAGATTTGATTGTAAAATGGTGGTAATATTGGCAGCTCCGTTCAGGGTATTGCTGGCATTGATGGTAAGGGCGCCCGTGAAGGTTAACGTGGCTGTGGAAGCATTGTCGATGTACGTCGTAGCGGTTGCAGTTTTTGCCAGGGTGAGCGAACTGAATTTGCTGTTTGCGCTGTTGTTGGTTATGGTCGAATTGCCTGTTCCTTTAAAGGTTGTCCAGCAAGATCCCATGTCGATGGACGAGCCAGACGAAAATGTCCAGTTGCCACTTACTTCCATCCTTCCACCGTAGGATGTCGCAATGGTTGAGCTTGAATTCCAGACAACATTCGTGGCGACAATTTTTCCGGTTTTTGACAGGAGTCCGCCAATGGATAATGCTCCATTAAAGGTTGCTGTACCAGCCACGGTGAGTTGGCCATTGGCCACACTCGTTGCACTGATGGTTAATGTAGCCCCTGAATTAACGGTCAAATTGTTACAAACCGGGCTTGTTGTGCCGTTAATCACTGGTTGGTTGGCCGGGGCGGAAGGGATCACCACATCCTCGGTCGAAAGGGGAGCATGCCCCAATGACCAGTTGGCGGCAACTGTCCATGAAGTGCTGGAGGAACCGTCCCATGTGTTTGTAACAGAAAATGCCTGCCCTGATGCCAGGAGCAATGAGATTACTGCAATGAAGGTAAAGATTTTTTTCATGACCGTTTTTTTTTGGTGTATAACGTGTTTGTTTTTAAAGGATTCGTTGGGGCATTCTTCTTGTTCTTTTTATCTGGCGCGCTGTTGAGGGCAATAATCAGCCGGTTCAGCGCTTCATTCTCAGCCTGGCCGAGCTCCCTGAGCAGTTTGAACTCCTCTTCAAGCCTTCTTCTCTCTTTTTCTTCCATTGGAAAAAAGTTTCGGCAAGGATACGATCAAACCAGGCCGGGAACAACTTTTTCGGATCACAACATCAATACATACCCAAAAAGTAGGGTCACATTATTGATACAATGAGGAAAAACCGTGCCTGACGGTGGTCCATACCAAAAGAAAATCAATGAAACCAGCACAATATCAGGATGGTCCTGAAATTATGCTGAAGGCTGCCGAAAATTTGCCCCGATGGTCTTGGTTACAGGTTGATCAGGAAACCGATCAGGTTTTCATCCCGGCCCGAAAGGCCCATCTTTTTGCGAAGCCTCGTCCTGGCTACATTGATGCTGTGGGCGGTTTGGTGTGTAATGGAGGCGATATCCTTGGTGGTCATGTTGAGCCGGAGAAAAGCGCACAATTTCCGCTCGTTGGGGGTGAGATCGGGAAACCGGTCGTTCAACCGGTCGTAAAACTCTTTGTGTACCTTGGTAAAACGGACCTCAAACTCCTTCCAGCTGTTGTCCTTGTCGCCATTCCGGATCCGTTCGAACAGGGATTGGAGCGACTCGACCGATTCGCCGGCCCTGATCGCCTGTTCCACTCCATCCATCATTTCCGAAACAGTTTCATTCTTTCGGATAATCGACATGGCGTTACAGGTCAACTCACTGTTTTTCAATTCCAGCTCAAGCTTTAACCGCTCTGCCTGTTGTTCGGCCATGAGCATCGATTGACGCGAATTCCTTGATCTCAAACGGAGTATCAGGATTATAGATATAAGAATGACAACCAATGTAAAAGCGCCGATACCTGACAACAGGGTTCTGTCACGATTTATTTTTGCATCTCTTTTCAACACTTCATTTTCCATCTGCATTTTTTCGTTCTCAAACTTAGATTGAAATTCAGACAGTTTGGAGTTGGTTTCCTGTGTAAAAACAGAGTCCTTGATCACAATATATTGTTTGAAGACAATCAGGGCGCTATCGGGTTTATGAAGTTTTTCCCAGGCTTCCGACATCCCCTGAAGGTTGCCCATCTGCAGGGGTTTTATGTTATTGCGCAAGGCCAGCTCCTGGCTTGACCTGAAGTTCCCGAGGGCTTCAGGATACTGTTTTTTTGCCAGGCAATACCTTCCGTAAAAATTATACAGGCGTCCAAGGTCGTCATTCAACCCTGTTTTTTTCAGGATTGGCAATGCCTGGTCAAGGTATGAGAGGCATTTGGCATATTCCCCCATCTCGAGGTAGGTAAGCCCGATATAAGCCAGCCGTTTGCCGACTTTTTCGTTATTTCCTGATGCCTTCTCTATTTCAAGTGCCTGGTGAAAATAGTCAAGGGCTTCGGGAAATCGCTTCCAGTCTTTGTAAACGATTCCCAGGTTGTTCAGTCTCACTGCAATCATCGCCTTGTTGCCTGCCTTTCGGGCAATGTTAAGACTCTGCGAGTAGTAACGGACGGCTTCGTCGTACCGGCGCCAGTGTTCAAATATTTTACCAATGTTGTTCAGGTCGGTCGACACCTGGATTGAATCGCCAAGGCGCCGGTCGATTTCCAGTGCCTTTTGGAAGTTTTCGAGCCCTATTCCATAATCGCCCCATTGGGTGTAAATATTCCCGATGTTGACATACATGCTTGCCGCTTGTATGTCGAATCCATTTTTGACTGAGCGATCGAGGCTTTCCTGAAAGTATTTCAGCGCCTGTGTTGGCTGTTCAAGCACGTAGTAGCAAAACCCCACATCGCCAATCCGGTTGATGTAACCCTCGGAATTGACGCCGCCCAATTCGAGTTCAACATCGCTGGATTGTTTGTAATAGCTGATGGCTTCCTTGATGTTGTTCAAATTGTAGGTTGCATCGCCGAGGTAACACAACGCTTTTGCCTCTTCCGGTTGGTTTTTTTGCGACCTGGCCAGATGAAGCGCTTCAGTTGCCAGGTCGATGGCCTTGGCGGGCGCATCTTCTGAACAACGTTTAGCCTGGGCATTCAGCAGGCGTGCCCTTTCAATCCCTTTTGCCGATTTAAGACGGAGTTCAAGACTGTCCCCATCTTTAGCCATTGAAGCCAAAGGGAAAGCAACAAGAAACAACAGGAAAAGCATAAAAACCACTTTCCACCCTGGCTTGCCAGCAAAATTGACCATATAAGACCTGTTTGTATGTATCGCCCCGTACCGGTGCGTTTGCTTATCTCTGTTAAAACGACACAAGGATAAGACTTTTTCTGTTTCAAAATATGTTATGCAAATAATATATTTTTAATCAGGTTTTGATCCATAATGCATTGTGGATTTTCGTTTGTATGGGGTTATTCCGTCGGTTTTGAAATGACGGTTTTTGCTAACGTATTTTTTTCATGAAAAAATATTTAATAGGTATTGTTGTACTTAATTATTTATTTATTATTTTTGTCCCACAATTTAAAAATCCAAACCATGAGCATGTTTTGTAATCAATGTCAGGAAACAGCTAAAAACATTGGCTGTACAATCAACGGGGTATGCGGTAAAAACGAAAGTACCGCCAATCTTCAGGATCTTTTGGTATATGCTTGCCAGGGCCTTTCCTTTGCAACCATCGAAGCCAGGAAACAGGGCATTCAGACCAATGTCGAGAGCAAACACATCGTCAATTGCCTGTTTGCCACAATCACCAATGCAAATTTCGATAACGATTCGATTGTTCGGGCCATCGATGATTGCATAGAATTTCGCGACAACCTGAAAGCAAAAATCACCAGCAACGAAACCCATGAGTCCCTATTCTGGAAAGCTTCTTCGGAAGAAGAATTCTATGAAAAGGCCAAACAGGTGGGCATCGCATCTTACGACCCAAACGAAGACATCCGTTCCCTTAAACAATATGTGTTGTTTGGCATCAAAGGGGTTGCAGCCTATGCCGAACATGCTTTTAACTTAGGATATGAACAAGCGGACATCTTCAGTTTCATCGAAGAATCTTTGGTGATGATAACCAAACCGATGGATTTGGAGCACATGCTGGCCTGGGTCATGCGTACCGGTGAATATGGCGTCAAGGTGATGGCACTGCTCGATAAGGCAAATACATCCACCTACGGGAACCCGGAAATTTCAAAAGTCAACATCGGAGTGGGCAATAACCCCGGAATCCTGGTCAGCGGCCACGACCTGAGGGACCTCGAGCAACTCTTAATTCAAACCGAAGGTACCGGCATTGACATTTACACCCACTCGGAGATGTTGCCTTCACATGCCTATCCCAATTTAAAAAAGCACAAACACCTCAAGGGCAACTATGGCGGAGCCTGGCATCGCCAACTCGAAGAATTTGAATCCTTTAACGGGCCGGTTCTTTTTACCACCAACTGTTTGGTTCCACCTAAAAAATCAGCCACGTACAACAACCGGATTTTTACCACAGGCGCTACCGGAATGCCAGGCTGGAAACGCATTGAGCATACATTGTCGAACGGCCACAAAGACTTCTCCGAAATTATTGCATTGGCAAAGAAATGCCAACCTCCTGCCGAAATTGAAAAAGGGGAAATTACCATCGGGTTCGCTCACAATCAGGTATTGGCACTGGCCGATAAAATCCTGGAAGCCGTGAATTCCGGCGCCATTAAAAAAATGGTCGTCATGTCGGGCTGCGATGCACGTCAGAAAAGCCGGGAATATTATACGGAATTTGCAAAAAAACTTCCCAACGATACGGTAATCCTTACCTCTGGTTGCGCAAAATATCGGTACAACAAGTTGGCCCTGGGCGATATCAATGGCATTCCCCGGGTCCTCGACGCCGGCCAGTGCAACGACTCCTATTCATGGGCCCTGGTTGCCCTGAAACTGAAAGAGGTTTTGAACCTGGACGACATCAATCAGTTGCCCATCGTTTTCAACATTGCCTGGTACGAACAAAAAGCCATCATTGTCCATCTTGCCTTGCTTTATCTCGGAATTAAAAACACCCATATCGGCCCAACGCTGCCCGGGTTTATGACGCCAAATGTTTTGCAAGTGGTTCAGGAAAAATTTGGGGTACAAACCATAACCAATGTCGAAGAAGATTTAAAAATCTTTGGAATCAATTAAATATCTCCTGAACAGGCACCCTTTTGGCTTCAACAGTTTGCCTCCGGATAAATAATTTTCAACAGGATCGTTGGAAATTAAAAAAAGATTAACTTTGCTTCACAATGTAAATGGTTCCCATTCCGATGACCATCCGAATGGGTGAAAAGGGAATCCGGTGAAAATCCGGAGCTGTTCCCGCAGCTGTAAACTCTTGAAGAGTCTTTCGTAATCCATTGGTCACTGTTCCGTTTCGGAACGGGAAGACTTCGAAAGATTGAGTAAGCCAGAAGACCTGCCATTAACAACAACCTTTGCTTTCGGGCCAAAAGTAATTGTATAAAAAACATGGTAGCGCATCCAACCAGACTTTTTCGACAACACAAACTACGCGGGCATTGGTTTTTTCCAGATCCATTAACAAACATATATCTAAAAAAAACCATGCCATGAACTTGAGAAATTTACCTGCCATGTTTGCCCTGTATATCGGGGTTATGCTTCCTTCCATGCTCCAGGGACAGGCTTCGTACGTCAAACAAATCGTCACAGGAAATGGGGGCAAATTTGAATATACGCCCCCTTTTCAGGATTTTGTGACCATTCAAACCTACAATCCGGCGGGCGGTGTGCCAAATATCGTCCATACCATTTTCACCCAATCGGTCCAGGATATCTGTATCTCGGGAAACTCAGCCTATATTGCCGCTCAGGATTCCATTGTAAAAATTGACCTTAACACCTCTCAACGGATTGCTTCAATCGCCGATTCGGGGCTTAGTAAATTGTACCTGTCGGGCGATAAGCTCTTTGTGTCCAAACAATATCCGCTCACCACTTTTTTTGTCGAAGTACTCGATACGGCCGACCTCTCCCTGGTTTCCTCCATACCGGGAATTTCGGGCGATTGCGGGAACATGGTATTGGCCGGCGACTCTCTTTATGTTGCTGTCAGCGGCGGATGGATGGGAACGGAAGGAAAAATTGCCGTTATTGAAACCAATGGATATTCCCTCGTTCGGGAGATCAACTTAGGCACTGGTGCGGTTGGGACCCTCAATATATATAAATATAACGATAAACTCTATACCGTCAATAAATCTCCCTACATGACCCCCGACGCAGGAAGCATTACTACCTACAACCTGGCCGACGGCACATACAGCAATACCCTGATCAATAAAAACGTTGGGGCCGGGGCGGGAATCTGTGGCCACCTTCTCTTTTTCGGACTGGACTATGGGATTGGCTCCTTTAACATGAACAGTCTCTCCGTACAAGACACGGTGATCGTGCCCGATCCGGGATCCACATTTTTCAGGTTTATTACCTCTGCTGCCATTGATACGTTGAACGACCGGATTTTTGTCAATTCCGGCGATTATTTTACCCCCGGTTCCTGCCTGGTATCGACCCTTGCGGGCGATTCAGTAGCATCGTATGCGACCGGGATCAGTACCGAAGCAGTAGCAGTTGATTATCGAAAGGTTGCAACAGGCTTTGAAAACCAGCACCAGGAAAACGCAAGGTTTTCCATGCACCCAAATCCCGCAACCCATTGGCTTACGATTCAACCTGCCGATGACAACCCCCTGGATGAAATTGCTATTTTCGATAGAATGGGGCGAATAGTTTTCCATCAAGCCTGCACCGACAATACGAAACAGGCCCGCATCGCGATTGCATCGTGGCCATCGGGGATTTACATTGTAAAAGTACGATCCGCACAATCTTCCTTTTCAGGAAAATTCCTAAAACAAGATTAATCAGTCGGTTCGCCTGAAGGTTATTTCAACCCGCGACGTTGCAACAAAGGTTCAACCGATGGGTCGGCTCCCCTGAATTTCCTGTATTGAACCATTCCTTCATCGTCTCCCGATTCGGCAAGACAGTGTTTTCTGAATTTTGCGGCCAATTCGCGGTTATAAATGTCTCCGCTTTCCTTAAAAGCATTAAATGCATCGGCATCCAAAACAGCTGCCCAGATATAAACATAGTACCCGGCTGCATATCCGCCATCAAAAATATGGGCAAAATAGGTTGACCGGTAACGGGGCAATATTTCGGGGATCAGCCCGATTTTTTCCATGGCTTCCTTTTCAAAAATCCGGGGATCCACTTTTGCTGGTTCGGCAAGGTTATGATAATCCATATCGAGCAAAGCGGCGGCAATGTATTCCACTGTTTCAAAACCCTGGTTAAACCGGCCACTTTTCCGGATTTTTTCGATCAGTTCATCGGGAATGGGTTCACCGGTTTTGTAATGTTTGGCATAACCTTTCAAAACTTCCGGGTCGCCTGCCCAATTTTCGTTGATCTGGGAAGGCAATTCCACATAGTCCTGTGCTACATTGCCGGCGGTACGAATGTACTTGCCTTCGGTAAACAGTGCATGCAAGGCATGCCCAAACTCGTGAAAAAGGGTCGTGGTTTCATCCCAGCTCAACAAGGCAGGCATCTCCGAAGTAGGTTTTGTAAAATTACAAACCACAGAAACGACCGGCGCAATGCGTTTGTCATCCTCCCATCCGGCCGAACGGAAATCGGTACACCAGGCGCCCCCCCGTTTCCCGTCACGCGGGAAATAATCAAGGTACAATATGCCTAAGAGATCGCCATTTTGCTCATTGGCCACATAGGTTTCCACATCTTTACAGTATATCGGGATATCGGTGCGTTTGGTAAATGTAATCCCATATAACTTGTTCGCTACCATAAACATCCCATCCCGAACATGGGTTAAACTGAAAAATGGTTTTAATTCATTCTCGTCCAGGTCAAACTTCTCTTTCCTGACTTTTTCGGCATAATACCACCAATCCCACGATTGAAGCTTAAAATTCCCCCCTTCCCGGTCAATGATCTTCTGCATGTCGGCAGCTTCCATCTTTGAAACAGGCAATGCCGAATTCCAGAGCTTCATGAGAAAAGCATCGACATTTTCGGGCGTTTTGGCCATGTTTTCATCAATAATATAGGCGGCATACGTAGGATATCCCAACAATTTTGCCTTTTCTGCCCTGAGTTCCACCATGTTCGCTACCGTTGCATTGTTGTCGTTTTTATTGCCATTATCGCCCCTCATAAAGTAGGCCCGGTAAATTTTTTCCCGTAAGGCCCGGTTTTTTGAATACTGTAAAAATGGGATCATACTTGGTTTTGACAACGTGAATGCCCATTTTCCTTCCATGTTTTTTTCCTTTGCCGTTTCAGCAGCGCCATCGATAACCGGTTGCGGCAACCCGTCAAGATCTTGTTTGTTATCAATTACAAGTAAAAAATTTTCATTGGTTTCGGCCAACAGGTTCTCCCCAAAAGTTAACGACAACATCGATAATTCGGAATTCAGCTTTCTGAGTTTCTCTTTTTGTTCGCCGATCAGATTTGCCCCCTGTCTTTCAAAATCGCGGTAATATTTTTCGACTGCCCGTACCTGCTGACTGTCTAAGTTGGATTCCATCCGCTTTTCATAAACCGCTTTGATGCGTGCAAATAATTTCTCGTTCAGTGCAATATCGTCCCGATGTTTCGACATGATGGGACTAAGCTGCCGGGCGATGGATTGCATCTGAGGATTGGTGTTTGCTTCGTTCAGGTTATAAAACACCTTGCTGACGCGGGTTAAAAGTTTCCCCGACCGATCGAATGCCAGAATGGTATTTTCAAAATCGGGGGGTTGGGAATTGTTCACGATGGCATCGATTTCCTCAATTTGTTGACGGATCCCTTCCAGAAAGGCCGGCATATAGATAGTTGTGTCAATTTGATCAAAGGGAGGTACCTGATAAGGCGTTTGATACGCTTCAAAAAATGGGTTGTCCACTTTTTTTTCCGATTTACAGGAATGTAAAATAACCATGGTCAAAGCGGTTAATAAAAGGATGGGAATACGCATTGTTTTTTCTTTAAGAGTGATTAGTAACGTTTTTTTGCAAAGTTACCAGTATTCTATTGACACTGGTTATCAAACTAAAAATTATTTATCACGTTCACCGGCAATTTTCACCGTTTTACCGATTAAAAAAAAGCTGTTTGAAAGGGCCGTGGTTGTTGCCAGATAAAAAACCCTCTTTATCCCACAATCGTTCATGATTGTAGAATCATTTTGTATTCAACGCCCGATGGCAGGTATCTTTGACGTATCGTTAAAAAATAGTAACCCTAAAAACAAAAAACCATGAAAGCAAATATGTTGTCAAAATCCCTCGGAGGCGCCATCGCGCTGATTTTAATTGCCGTTCTTACCACTTACGCTGCAGAACCGATAAAATCCCCTCCGGCAAAAAACATTCAGGACCTTCTTTGCAACCACATCCAATATCCCGAAAAAGCCTTAAAGAACTGTTGCACGGGTTATGTGGATGTTGTTTTTAAAATCGGCGATGACGACCAGATCATTATCCGCAGCATCTCTTCCGACAATTCCGATATTTTACAATGCGTAAAAGAACAACTGAAAAAAATCTCTTTTGCCGGAATTGAAAAACCTTTTAACCAGCATTACAGCATCAGGTTTACCTTTAAACTTATTTAAAACAGAGACAGTTTGCGTTGGTAATGGGTGTAATCCCCGGTAGTTGTTTGCCGGGGATTTTTTTGTTTAAAAGTCCAACCCATCTGCCGGGCTCAAAAACTTTGTGACATAAATTTTCATTTCTTTGATTTTTTTTTCAGGATAAAAATATTATTATTTAACTTTACAAAAAATTAAATAAAAATTTATGTCAAACAAGGTCACACGGGCCGAGCTGGCCAGGTTTAAAGAAAACAACGAAAATGTAAAGGAATTTTCAAACGGTGAAGTTACCGTTTTTTGGCAGCCCGACGTATGCATTCATTCAGCCAACTGTTTGATTGGGTTACCGTCGGTCTTCAATACAAAAAAGCGTCCCTGGATCAACATCCATGCTTCCGACAGCAAAGAGATCATGCGGATCGTCGATACTTGTCCCTCCCGGGCTCTGACCTATTTAAAAAGCACAAAATTTGTCACCTCCAAAGCGCGCAAGGCCGTTAAAAAGAAATCAAAGTTCGCGCGTATTCAAATTTTGAAAAACGGTCCCGCCCTGATAACGGGCAATTTCATCCTCAGGGATACAAAGAAAAAGAAAATCAAGGTCAGCAACGAAATTGTTGCCATTTGCCGTTGCGGCGGATCGGGGAAGAAGCCATTTTGCGACGGGACCCATCAAACCATTGGGTTCACCGATTGATTGTTGCTTTCTTGCATACTTCCTGCCTTTTGTTTACACATCATTACGTTAAACCATCAATTTATTTTTATGATTATAGGTGTTTTAAAAGAGGAGGGCCCTGAGAACCGGGTTGCCCTCCTGCCCGAATCGGTTGCGGCCCTGACAAAACTGATGGTTTCAGTTTTGGTTGAAGAACATGCCGGTGACCGTTCCTTTGTTACAGATGCAGATTATGAAACGGCTGGTGCAAAAATTGTCACAAAACCGATTCTTTTTAAACAAGCCGATGTTGTTGTGAAAATAAACCCGCCTACCGTAGAAGAGATGGGTTTGTTCAGGGAAAAAATGGTCTTGCTGGCCCTGCTGAACCCGTTTTTCAACCAGGCATTGGTCAATCAATTGGCTGAAAAAGACATAACGAGTTTCAGCCTGGAGGTCATACCCCGTACAAGCAGGGCCCAATCCATGGACATCCTCTCGTCCATGGCAACGGTTTCGGGATACAAGGCTGTACTGACAGCGGCAAATACACTTCCCAAGTTTTTCCCAATGTTCATGACTGCAGCAGGAACCATTGCCCCGGCCAAAGTGCTTATTTTGGGCGCAGGCGTTGCCGGCCTTCAGGCCATTGCCACCTCGCGTAAATTAGGCGCTGTGGTCGAAGTGTTCGATGTTCGCGCCGCTGTCAAAGAAGAAGTTATGGGCTTAGGAGCCAAATTTGTTGAGGTCGAAGGGGCCATCGATGATAAACAAGCCGGAGGTTATGCCGTTGAACAAACCGACGATTTTAAGAAAAAACAGGCCATGGCCGTCCATGAACATGCCATAAAATCGGACGTGGTTATCTGTACGGCACAAATCCCGGGAAAACGGGCCCCGCTGCTACTAAAACGCGAAACCGTCGAAGCAATGAAACCCGGCTCCGTCATCATCGACCTCGCTGCCTCTACCGGTGGCAATTGCGAATTGACCCAGGACAATGCGAAACTTGTCCACCAGGGCGTTACCATCATCGGAAATTCCTATTTTCCGGTGGATATGCCTACCGATGCCAGCAAAATGTTTGGCAAAAACGTTATCAATTTCCTGAAACTGATGATTGGCCCGAAAGGAGAAATAAACCTGAACTGGGCCGACGATATTGTAAAAGGAACCTGTGTGACACACGACAAGGAGATTGTACACGAAAAGATAAAAGCAGCTATTCATCTTTAAACGTTGAGCATTATGAACGAAGTTCTGGAATTTTTCATGGAGTACAGGGAAGCCATATTTATAATTATATTGTCCATATTTCTGGGAATCGAAGTAATTTCCCATGTCCCTTCGGTATTGCATACACCGTTGATGTCGGGGGCAAATGCCATCCATGGGGTTGTTATTATCGGCGCCATCATCGTGATGGGACATGCCGATAATCTATTGTCGATGATATTGGGCTTCATCGCGGTGGTTTTGGGCACGCTGAATGTGGTTGGCGGATTTGTCGTCACCGACCGGATGCTCGAAATGTTCAAGAAAAAGAAAACAAAGAAATAAGGAAAGGCCATGGAAACGATCATCACTTTAACAAAAGATATTCATTTTTCGCCGTATATCTCCATTCTGGAGCTATCCTATTTGGTCGCTTCGGTTCTGTTTATCCTGGGGTTAAAAAAACTGAGCCATCCGGATACGGCCCGGAGCGGAAATTTATGGGCGGCTGCCGGCATGGGGATGGCCATCTTGTTTACCGTGTTATTTCACAAAATCCGGGCTGAAGATGGCACATACCAAGGCATTCACAACATTCCATGGATTATTGCCGCACTGCTCATAGGTTCTGTAATCGGGTGGATGGCAGCAAAAAAGGTAAAAATGACCGCCATGCCCCAAATGGTTTCACTTTTTAACGGAATGGGGGGCGCTTGCGCCGCTTTGATTTCCATGATGGAATTTCCTGGAATGCAGGTGCGGCTGGCTGCTGAACAGGCTCCCCACATGCTGAACGGGGAAGCCCTGGCAATCCTTTTGGGTTTGATGATCGGAGGGGTTTCCTTTGCAGGCAGCATGATTGCATTCGGAAAACTGGATGAGCGGATCGGCGACGTAAAAAACGCAGCCATCCGGTATATCAACCTGTCATTTTTGGTACTGCTGCTAATTTTTGTTGTTTTTATCATGTTTAAGGCACCGGTAGCCGGTGAAAACTGGATGATCTATACCCTGGCCGCCTTAGCCCTTATCTATGGAATAACCTTTGTAATGCCCATCGGGGGAGCCGATATGCCAGTGGTAATCTCGCTGTTAAACTCCTTCACCGGGGTTGCCGCCGCAATGGGTGGCTTTCTTTACAACAACCAGGCAATGCTCACGGGAGGGATCCTGGTAGGGTCTTCGGGGACCATCCTGACCATCCTGATGTGCAAGGCCATGAACCGGTCGCTGTTAAATGTCATCATCGGTGGGTTTGGCGGTGGCGGAAAATCAACCCAAACAGGTGGGGAGACAACGGTTAAAGAAATCTCGCTCAGCGATGCCGCCGTTTTGTTAAGTTATTCCCAAAAAGTATTGGTTGTCCCCGGATATGGACTGGCCGTTGCTCAAGCCCAACATCTCTGTCATGAACTGGAAAACATCCTGGGTTCCAAAGGAGTCGAGGTCCGCTATGGGATACACCCCGTTGCAGGCCGCATGCCGGGGCACATGAACGTCTTATTGGCCGAAGCCGACGTTGCTTACGAAAAACTTTTAGAGATGGAAGATGCCAATAACGACATGAACAACATCGATGTCGTAATCGTTGTCGGGGCCAACGATGTGGTCAATCCGGCAGCCGAAACCGACCCCTCCAGCCCCATTGCAGGAATGCCGGTGATCAGGGCCTGGGATGCAAAAAACACCATCATCATGAAACGCAGCATGGCAAAAGGGTATGCAGCCATCGAAAACAACCTGTTTTTTATGCCCAAAACCCGCATGCTGTTTGGGGATGCAAAAGCAACCATGCAAAAGCTGATTGCTGAAATTAAAAACCTCTAAATATCGGTCATTCCCATCCCTTTGGGAACCTGACATACAAAGAGAGGGGATCCTGGTCAGGATCCCCTCTCTTTTTGTGCTAAAGAAGCAGAGATAAGACTTCGCTTATTTCTTTACTTTCTTCAGTTCTTTCTTTAATTTATCGGTAGGAGTGCCATCTTCTTTCAGCCATCCCTGTGCAATTGAATCTTTGTGAGCAGCTTCGATCTGGGCATTGGCTACAGAGTCAGCAATTCTCTGCTGTTCGGCCTGTACCATGGCCATGGAGTCAGCTACGCGGATAGAATCAGCAATTCTTTTTTCTTCCAGTTCTTTTGCGCTGGGGCCGCAAGAAGTCATAAAAGCTACTGCGCCGATAACTAATACTGTTGCAAGTTTTTTCATTTGTCTGTTGATTTTTAAATTCAGCTGCAAAGATATATCAATGGAATAATACCTTCCAAATATTTTGACTACTTTTTTTTAACATTTTTTAACATTTAGTGTAATATCCTGATATTCAATAAGAATAATTTTAACATTTTTTATGATAATTGAAAATTAGGTTATCTTTGCCCTATGTCAATACCACTGGCAGAGAAATTACGGCCCGAAACGCTCGATCAGTACCTAGGGCAGGAACACCTGATCGGGAAAGGGTCGGTTTTACACCGGGCTATTGAAACGGGCAAAATTCCATCGATGATCCTCTGGGGAGGCCCCGGCGTTGGAAAAACTACCCTTGCCTATATTATTTCCAAACAGATGAAACGGCCTTTTTATACCCTGAGTGCCATCAGTTCAGGGGTAAAAGAGGTACGCGAAGTCATTGCCAAAGCGAAGGAAAGCGGCGACAGTCCGTTTTTATTTATCGATGAAATCCACCGTTTTAGCAAATCACAGCAGGATGCACTGCTTGGCGCAGTTGAAAAAGGCATTGTTACCTTTATTGGCGCAACCACGGAAAACCCCTCCTTTGAAGTAATCGCCCCCCTGCTTTCGCGTTGCCAGGTTTATATTCTAAACCCCTTACAGGAAAACCACCTGCTGGCCTTGATGGAACAAGGGAGGCTACAGCTTGAAAAAGAACTCTGCGTGGTCATCGATATTACGGAAACAGAAGCGTTGCTTCGAATTTCCGGCGGGGATGCACGAAAATTGCTGAATGCCCTGGAATTGACCGTAAGATCTGAACCCGCAGCAGAGGGACGTATTGAGGTCAACAACAAAAAAACCATTGCCATTGTCCAGCAGAACCTCGCTTTGTACGACAAAACCGGGGAGATGCACTACGACATTGTCTCGGCCTTTATCAAATCCATCCGGGGAAGCGATCCCAACGCCGCAGTTTATTGGCTGGCACGAATGATAGAAGCCGGCGAAGACCCGAAATTCATCGCCCGAAGAATGCTGATCCTGGCTTCCGAAGACATCGGCAATGCAAATCCCAATGCCTTGCTCCTGACAACCTCCTGTTTTCAGGCCGTAACCATGATCGGCTATCCGGAATCTGACCTGATCCTTTCCCAAACCGCCATCTTTCTGGCATGTTCGGTTAAGAGCAATTCCTCCCTGTTGGCCATCCGGAAAGCGTATGGAAAATTGAAAGAAGCAGGCGATTTGCCGGTACCCCTGCACTTGCGCAATGCCCCGACAACGCTGATGAAGAAAATCGGATATGGCAAAGATTATCAATATGCCCACGATTTTGACAATAATTTTGTTGCCATGGAGTTTTTACCGGAGAAAATGAAAGGCACAACCCTGTACGATCCACAAAACAATACCAGGGAAAATGAATTAAGGGCCAGGTTGAAAACGCTTTGGAAAGGAAAATACGGGTATTGACGGCCCGGAAAAGGGAAACAGGGGAATGATTCTTCCTCCCCTTCCCTTGGAGGGAAAAAGCCGAAGGAGAAGGGGTTTGAAAAACAAGTTTGAACCATTGCACTAATTTTTTTTCTTATGCTCCCAGATATTTTTAAAAATGTGGCTTCCCCCGGTTCGTTTTTTCTGATCGCCGGTCCGTGTGTTGTTGAAAATGAAGAGATGCCTCTGGCCATTGCAACCCATATCGGGGAAATATCCAAACGGTTGGGAATCCCCTGGATTTTTAAGGCATCCTACAAAAAAGCCAATCGCTCCCGTTCAGATTCTTTCACGGGAATTGGCATCGAGAAAGGATTGGAGTTGATACGCCAGGTGGGAAATAAATTGAACATACCGGTTATCACCGATATTCATACCGAAGAAGAGGCAAAACAGGCAGCCGGTTTTGTTGACATTCTTCAAATCCCGGCTTTTCTTTGCCGCCAAACCGACCTCCTGGTTGCTGCCGGTAAAACCGGAAAAACCGTAAATATTAAGAAAGGCCAGTTTGCTTCGGCCGAATCGATGAAATTCGCCATTGAAAAAGTCAGGCAAACTGGCAATAACGCGGTCATGCTCACCGAACGCGGGACAACCTTTGGGTATTCTGACCTGGTCGTCGATTTCCGGAATATTCCGGAGATGCGCAAATTTGGCGTCCCGGTTGTAGTCGATATTACCCATTCCCTTCAACAACCCAACCAGCCGTCCGGTGTTACCGGTGGAAGGCCCGACCTGATTGAAACCATTGCCTGTGCAGCCATTGCTACTGGCGCCGATGGGATATTCGTCGAAACCCATCCGGACCCGCCCAACGCAAAATCGGATGGCGCCAATATGCTTAAACTTGATTTACTGGAACCCTTACTTGAAAAATTAGTCCGTATCCGACAGGCAATAAAATAGAGGATCGTAGCTTTTACCGGAGTTCCAGGCCTTTAATTCCTCCGGTATTCTCATAAAATTTTACTTTCCATTTGTTTACTGGCAAATAGGTAACTACCCCCAACTGACTGATCAGGCACTGGGTCTCTTTTTGCGACTGGTTGTCTAACTTTACCGTTACCCTTCCCAATTCAGGGATCCGGTAAAAAAAACCATGGGTTTTCAGTTTTTTCTCAGCCTTCTTCAGATAGGCCGAAACGGTGTTGGTATTTCCAACCCGTTGAATTTTAATGGTAACAACTTCTCCTCCCGGTTCATCCAGATCGATAATCCCCCCGGATTCAGAAAATTTAAAGATGGGTATTTCGGCATTGATCTGATTGATCACCGGAATGTATTTATACTCATAGGACATGGGTTTGTGCACGCTGATACCGGTGAAGAGTTTCATATATTCCTTTTCCATTGCCTTCAGTTGGGTATCCATGTATTCGAGGGTTTCCTGGTTATAGTTTACTTCCTGGAACCCACTGATGAGTTGAAAACGGCTTTCTTTTATTTTTGAAATAAATTCGGCTGCTTCTTTGGCTTTTTGTTCCGGCGATTTTTCCACCACGGTCCTTTTATAATACTGCCGTTCTACCAACATCGTATCGATATTGATTTTACGGATGATGGTATCCACCTTTTCAAAAATGCTGACATCGGCTGAATATCTGAAAAGTTCGCCAAAAATCTCCTTATCGCTCTCAATCAACGGTTGTGGTGCATTTTGACCGGAAGCAGTACTGGATTTTTCATTGGCGCTATCCGGAAGGGTCCCCAGGAACAATCCCGCATCGCTCAGCGAGAATAACCCAGACTGGTCACGCTTTGAAATTTGCTCCCCCAGCTCTATAAAATAATACTGTCCAGGATCCGGTTCGGGATAGGTAGAAATGGCAATATCGCTGATCCTATATTTTATGGAGTTGGCGTCAACAACATTTTTCAGTCCAAGAAGCCGCATTGCAAATTCAGCATAAGGTCCCTTATAATTTTCGACCCGGTCGATTTTTACTTCAACTTTCACTACCGTACGGGGCAATGAATAAAAGATGCCCTCCCGCGTTGGAGGGGCTGTTTCATCGTCAATATGAAACACGTTTATCTGTGCCTCTGTTGTTAAAGCAATGAATAACAGACAGATAATCGAAACCAAGTCTATTTTTCTCATGGTGTCAGGGATTATCGTGTAAATAAAAGTTCCCGGTATTTTGGCAAAGGCCACAATTCATCATCGATGAGCAATTCCAGTTTATCGGTATGATAACGGATTTTTTCAAAGTAAGGCAAAACGGTATCACAATAGGCAAACGCTTTTTCTTCAGGTTCCTGGATGCGGTTTGCATTTTTGCGCGCTTCCATCATTTCATTCAGATAGGTTTTTATTTTATCGATATGTTCCGATATTTCGGTAATGGTTTCCATCTGGTTCTGGGTAAGCTTACCGTATGTTTTGAGGTCGAGGACCTGTTTTAGCCCTTTTACATTTTCTATCAGGGTATTCTGATAACGGATTGCCACGGGGATCACATGGTTTCCTGCCAGGTCGCTTAAAACCCGCGATTCGATCTGGATTTTTTTTGTATAATTTTCGAGTCTGATCTCATGGCGTGCAACCAACTCCCTTTGGGTCAGTACATGGTTCCGCTCGAAAAGATCGATGGTTTGGCCTGAAATAAATGCTTTTAATGCCATCGGGGTTGTTTTGTGGTTCGACAATCCCCTTTCGGAGGCTTCGTGAACCCATTCCTCCGAATAGTTGTTTCCTTCAAAAAGGATGTTTTTTGATTCCGAGACATACTTTTTGATAACCTGCAGGATGGCATCTTCTTTACTGATTTTACTGTTGATAAGGGCATCCACCTCCCGTTTGAATTGTCGCAACTGATCGGCCACGATCAAGTTCAGGACGATCATGGGGGGGGCGCAGGTTTGGGCAGACCCCACGGCCCTGAATTCGAATTTATTGCCTGTAAACGCAAAAGGCGAAGTACGGTTCCGGTCGGTATTGTCGAGAAGTATTTCGGGAATTTTCGGGAGGTGTTGCAGCAAGCCGTTATCCGAACCGGTTTCCACAGAAAAGTGTTTGTCGGACGAACAAAGCAGTTCGAGCATCCGGGTAAGCTGGGTGCCAATAAATACGGAGATGATTGCCGGAGGGGCTTCATTGGCGCCGAGACGATGGTCGTTTCCGGGAGAAGCAATAATGGCCCGGATCAGGTCGGCATGGTCGTGGACCGCCTTGACGATGTTGACCAGAAAAGTTAGGAACCTCAGATTTGATTTGGCTGTTTTTCCCGGTGAAAGAAGGTTCTCGTGGGTATTGGTAGCCAGCGACCAGTTGTTGTGTTTGCCGGAACCATTCACCCCGCTGAAGGGCTTTTCATGTAATAGGACGGTAAAGTCATGACGCTTGGCCACTTTGTCCAAAAGGTGCATCATGAGTTGATTGTGATCGATGGAAAGGTTTACCTCTTCGAACACCGGCGCACATTCAAACTGGTTTGGGGCAACTTCGTTATGGCGTGTTTTAATGGGGATCCCCAACCGGTGGGATTCCAGTTCAAACTCCTGCATGAATGCCAGTACCCGTTGGGGGATGGTTCCGAAATAGTGATCCTCCAATTGCTGGTCCTTGGCCGAGGAGTGCCCGAATAAAGTCCTGCCTGTGAGGACAAGGTCGGGACGGGCCAGAAACAAAGCATTGTCAACTAAGAAATACTCCTGTTCCCAACCAAGGGTCGCATAGACTTTGGAGATATTTTTATCGAAATACCGGCAAACATCCGCTGCGGCTTTATCAATTGCCCAGGTCGCTTTCAGTAGGGGCGTTTTGTAATCAAGCGCTTCTCCGGTATAGGAAACAAATACGGTAGGGATACACAGGGTGCGGTCCATAATGAATGCCGGGGATGTTGGGTCCCAGGCAGTATAACCGCGGGCTTCAAAAGTACTCCGGATGCCCCCGCTGGGGAAACTGGATGCATCCGGTTCCTGTTGTGTCAATTCGCTTCCCCTGAATTTTTCAATGCCCTGTCCGCCCTCTACAGGATCAACAAATGCGTCGTGCTTTTCGGCGGTAGCCCCGGTCAGCGGAAGAAACCAATGGGTGTAATGGGTAGCGCCCCGGTTGATGGCCCATGCCTTGATACCGGCAGCAACCTGATCGGCAATTTTCCGGTCGATTTTTTCCCCTTTTTCGATGGAATTCATCACCTGTCCATAAGCCTCTTCAGTGAGGTATTCACGCATGGCTGCCCGGTTAAAGGTAAGTTCCCCAAAATATTCAGATGCCTTCTGGTCGGGAAATACCACCGAACGGCCTGTCCTTGAAATGGCATAAGAGAGCGCTTTAAACCGTATATTTTCCATCGATCGTCATATAAATATAATTTTCTTTGCCGGCAGAAACCGGGTTTGTAAAAATAGCTATTTCAAATACACCAGGCCAACATTGTTATTTTTGAAGTCCGTCCTGGTTTTTCTTCCTGAAAACGAAGAGCCCTGCAAAAGTAATAAATCCATTTAAGATTAAAAGCTCAAACCCAAACTTGTATCCGTTGAACAAAACAACAGAATTGTCGCTTAAAAAGTAACATATCACAGGAGATAACAGGGCAATCAGCGGGACTGCCCGATCCCGTACTTTATACTTGGTAAAAAGCCCGAAGGCATAAAGCCCCAACAACGGCCCGTATGTATAACCGGCAACGGTAAACAACTTGTCGATGACCGCCCGGTCGTTGATGACCCTGAAAAGTACAATGACAACCAGCAGTACCACGGCAAAACCGGTATGTACCAGGTACCGGATCCGTTTCTTCTGCTTTTCATCCAGGTCATCCCGTTTGTTAATGCTCAGAAAATCGATGCTAAAGGAGGTTGTCAATGAGGTAAGGGCGCCATCGGCACTGGGATAAGCAGCAGAGATCAGTCCGATCAGAAAAACAAGTCCGGCAACGGGCCCCAGATGGTTGATGGCTATTATCGGAAAAAGATCATCGCTCCGCTCGGGAAGCGCGAGCCCTTTGAAATCTACAAAAAGAAAAAGCGCCGCCCCCAGAAAAAGTATTAAAAAGTTGACCACGACCATGATACCGGTATAGGTAAACATGTTTTTCTGGGCATCTTTTAACGAACGGCAACTCAGGTTTTTTTGCATCATTTCCTGGTCCAGCCCGGTCATTACAATGGCAATAAATGCACCGCTCAGCAATTCCTTAAGGAAAAACCGTTTCCCGTTCCAATCGGTATTGGCCATCTTTGAATAGGGACTGTCAAATACCTGTTGGACCATGCTCCCAAGGTCAATCCCCATCGTGTCGATGATTAGATATATCGATACCAGGAGCGCCAGCAACATGAACGTTGTCTGGATCAGGTCGGTCCAGATAATGGTTTTAATTCCCCCTTTAAAGGTGTAAAGCAGGATCAGGACAATGAAAATAAATACAGTAACGGCAAAGGGGACCTGATAGGCATCGAAAATAAATATCTGAAGAACGTTCACGACAAGGAACATCCGGAACGAAGCGCCGATTACCCGGGAAAGGATAAAGTAAAAAGCGCCTGTTTTGTAAGACCAAAACCCAAAACGGCCTTCCAGGTAGGAATAGATCGAAGTGAGGTTGAGTTTGTAATAGAGCGGCAGCAGAAGGGTTGCAATGACAATGTATCCGAAAACATAGCCAAAAACCACCATCATATACGAAAAGTTGGCAGTTCCAACCCAACCTGGCACCGACATGAAGGTAACCCCCGACATCGAAGCGCCGATCATGCCATAAGCCACTACCAACCAGGGGGAGGATTTGTTCCCGATAAAAAAAGCGCGGTTCGTGGCCCGCCTCGCCGTAATCCAGGTAACGATAAAAAGAAGAAGGGTATAAACCAGAAAGCAGATCAGAATGAGGTGTGGTTTCACAAGTTTTTTGTTTTATCTATTCATCCATCCCAAAAGCAGGGCCGGTATTAAAAAATATGTTACCAATCCGTTTCGATTTCAGTTTGGTCAAGAGGATAAATCAAATTCACGGGCCAGTGAAATCAAATCCGGATAAACAAAATCAATGAGGCGGGGATGGCATTTTGCAGCGGCATGGTCATCCGCGATCATTGCGGTTTTCATTCCACACCGTTTTCCAAAAATCATATCGGAAAGGGAATCGCCAGCCATCAATGACTTTTTAAACCGGATTTCCGGAAATTTCTTTCGGGCTTTTAAGGCCATGCCCAACCCAGGTTTACGGTTAAAGTTATGATCGGACGACAAATGGGGCGAAAAGAAAACCGAATCGATCCGTCCTCCCGATTTTTCGATTTCGCTCACCATTTGCCGATGAACTGCAACGACATCGTCTATGGTCATCAACCCTTTCCCCACCCCCTGCTGGTTGGTGACAACCACAAGGCGCCCAAAAACCCGGGAAAAGGCCGCGATGGCTATGGTCGCGCCAGGAAGAAATTCAAATTCGTCCCAACGCCTGGCATAAGCGCCAACAATCCGACGGTTTATAACCCCATCGCGGTCAAGGAACAATGTCCAGCTTTTATCAATCTGTAAATTGCGCAAATTCATGCCCCGCTTTTTTATAGTCGTCCGGGATCCCGATATCCAAGAAATAACCCTCGGAAGGGTACCCAAAAAACTTTGATTCCTTGAAAAGGAGTCCAAAACACTCATTTTCAATGGAAAAACGTCCCCGGAACCCGGGTTCCATCAAAAAATCTTTTTCTATGACATATACACCCCCATTGATAAATCCCGGTCCGGTTTTTTCCCCTTTTTCGATAAAACCGACAATCCGGTTATTCCGGCCGATAACCACCCTGCCATAACGTCCTGTATTGTCCATTTTTCGCAAAGCCAGCGTTGCATCGGCCCTGGTTTTAAGATGATGCGAAACCATGTCGCGATAATCTACCCGAAAAATGCTGTCGCCATTGAGGATGATGGCACGCTTACCGGTCACTTTCCAAAACGCCAACCGGATCCCTCCGCCCGTTCCCAAAGGTTCTTCTTCAATGGCATAATCGATATCGACCGATTTGTACTGGTCCCCGAAATGGTTGATGATGAGGTCGCGTTTATATCCTACAGACAGGACAACCTTCCCGATTCCCTGAAGGATGGCATAATCCAAAAGATATTCAAGAAAAGGACGACCATTGATTAGCGCCATCGATTTGGGCAGGTCGGCTACGATGGGTTGAAGCCGGGTTCCAAAGCCACCGGCCAGGATGATGGCTTCCTTTATCATCCTTTCCTTGGAAAAAGGGTCGATTCAACCAGTTCGCACACAATATGGCCGATCATAATGTGGGCTTCCTGTATGCGCGGGGTATCGGAAGAGGGCACGTTGAGCAGGTAATCGCAAAGGTTCCGCATTTCCCCCCCGCTCTCCCCGGTAAAACCAACCGTGATAAGGCCCATCTCATTGGCTTTTTGTAACGCGTTGATGATATTTTTTGAATTCCCGGAAGTAGAGATTCCAATAAGGACATCCCCTTCCTGTCCCATGCCTTTCAGCAACCGTGCATAAACCTCATCAAACGAATAATCATTGGCTACCGCAGTCAGGTAGGAGGTATTTACATGCAAAGCTTCGGCTGGCAATGGTGGCCTGTCGTAATAGAACCTGCCTGAAAACTCGGCTGCAAGATGCTGGGCATCGGCAGCGCTTCCCCCGTTTCCACAAAAAAATACCTTGTTTCCGTTACAAAAAGCTTCGGTACAAAGCTGGGCAACGTCCCGTATTTCCTGAATGAAACTATTGTCGTCCAGAATTTTTTGTTTTATTTCAATCGATTGGCTGATGGCTTCTGTGATACGCATAACTGTTCCGGTTTTTTTTGTCAAAGGGTCCATGTGGAGAGGCCTTTGGTTGTAAATTCATATCGTTTTGTTTGTCCACCGAATTTTTTCAACGAACCGATCACCTCCGACCGGCTATTGCCTGGGCAGTAAAAGAAAATAAATCCCCCTCCCCCGGCGCCCGATATTTTTCCACCGGTTGCGCCATGAAGTAACGCTGTTTCGTAAATCTCATCAATGAAAGGATTGCTCACCCCGTCGGCCAGATTTTTTTTAAACCGCCATCCGAAATCTAAAATTTCACCGATTTTATCGACCTCCCCTTTCAGGATGGCTTCTTTCATCATCAGTGCCTGCTCTTTCAGTTTGTGCATGGCTTCCAACGATTTATTGTTCCCGGCCATCACATTTATTGTTTGTTGTTCGATGATGGCGGAGGATAACCGGCTCGTTTCGGTATGGTACAAAACGAGATTATGCGCCAGTTCGTCCAGATATTTATCGCGTACCCGCAAAGGATTTACAATAACTTTATCCTCTTTCGAGAACTCCATGAAATTCACGCCGCCGAACGTCGCAGCATATTGGTCCTGTTTTCCTCCAGCCATGTTCAGGTCGATCCGTTCGATTTCGAAAGCGAGATGGGCAAGGTCGTATTCGCCTAAGGGAAGGTTCATCCATTCGGAAAATGCCCCAAGGATGGCAACCACCAGGGTGGACGAAGTGCCCAACCCCGAACCGGGAGGGGCATCGACATGGGTTGTCAGTTCGAACGACAACGGGCTGAGCCCAAAATCGCGGACAATGCGGTTATAAATCCCTTTGTGAAGGTCGAGTTTCCCATCAATCTTCAGTGCCGGGGCAGCATCCAGGATGTATTTTTCATTTTTATCGAGGGCGTTTAATACGATTTTTCCATCTGTACGTGGCTGGATGGTAGCATACGCATACATACTGATGGTGGCATTCAGGATCGCCCCGCCATAGAGTTCCGAGAAAGGGGCAACATCGGTCCCCCCTCCTGCCAGTCCCAAACGAAGGGGCGCTTTACTACGGATCAACATAGCATCAGGTTCATGGTTCGTTATGATAATGGGTTGCTTTTTCAATGGCTTTGACCATATTGTCCCAGGAATATTTTTGTTTTTCGATGGCTGCCTGTTGGGAGAATTCCTGTTCCCGGTTTTCGTCGTAAAACCGGATTATGGCAGCAGCGATGGCAGTCGGTTCGGGTTCAACGACAAAGCCAACTTTTCCGTCGGGGACAAATTCGGCCAATCCACCGACATGGGTGATGACCATGGGCTTATTAAAATGATAGGCAATCTGGGTAACCCCGCTTTGGGTAGCCGATTTATAGGGTTGTGCCACTAAGTCGGCAGAACAGAAATAATAAGCCACCTGGCTATCGGGTATGAAATCGTTGCTCATGATCACCTGTTCCTCCAATTGTTGCTGTGCAATGATTTCCATATAGGGTTTGGGGTCGCAATAAAACTCCCCGGCCACTAAGAGTTTGATGTTTGAATTTTTCAACCCGGGATCGGAAAATGCTTTCAGCAGCAGGTCCAACCCTTTATAATCGCGGATAAAGCCAAAAAAGAGAACATATCTGAACGTCGGGTCAAGATGGAGTTTTTGCCGGGCTTTGTCTTTGGGCACAGCATCCCCGAAATTATCATACAATGGGTGGGCGCAGAAGACTTTTGGTTTCTGGATGTTAAAAGTTTCCAAATCTTTCATGACCTCTCGCGACATGGCCACAAAACCATCCACCGAACGGGTCCAGAAGCGCGACAGCAAACGGTCGCCGGGCCTTTTTTCGTGTGGGATGATATTATCGATTATGGTAACCACGACCGAGTGATGGTTCTTTTTAATGATCCGGCAGATGGTACCGAAACAGGGCGCCATAAAAGGGATCCAGTACTTGACCAGGACCAGGTCGGGTTTCTGTCGTTTCAGCTCCAACCCTACCCTGATCCAATTGAACGGATTAATGCTGTTGACCTTAACATAAACCGGTAAATTGGCGGGGGCAGGTTCCGAAGAACGTTGTGTTTTTCCGGGAAAAAAAACCGAAGGGTACTGAAGGCTGAAGGTATAGATAAAAGCCTGATGGCCCTTTTTCCGGTATTCGCGGATGAGCCGTTCATTAAAGGTGGCAAGTCCTCCGCGCAAGGGGTGCGCCGAACCAATCAGGACAATTTTCAAAGGTTCTGTCATGGCATTTTTTTTCCGAGTGGCAGGGTAAACGAAAAGCGGGAACCCGTTCCCGGTTCACTTTCAACCCTGATTTTCCCTTTATTGATCTCGACAAACTCTTTACAAAGAATTAAACCAAGGCCTGTCCCTTTTTCATTGGCCGTACCGGGAGTTGAAAAAGTCTGGTCCAACCGGAAAAGATTTTCCATCATGGGGGGAGTCATTCCAATCCCTGAATCTTTTATGTATATTTCAACATGGCCTTTACCGGTTTTCAGCCCGACTTCCACCTTTCCCTGGGAGGGGGTATATTTAAGCGCGTTGGAAACCAGGTTGCGCAGGATGGTCCGTACCATGTTTTTATCAGCGAATACAAAAAGGGCACCGGTGGTTGTGTCGGTTAATTCAATCTGTTTTTCAAACGCCGAAACCTTATAAAACGCAGTCGTGTCATGGACCAGTCTGACAATATCAAAATTTTCCGGCGCAGGCGCCATTCTTCCGGTTTGGACCCGTGACCACTGGAGTAAATTATCGAGCAGTTTCAGATAGTTCCTCGAAAGGTCATGAAGGCTGGAAAGGATTTCATGGGTTTGCTCCTGGGTCAGCAATTCGAGGTCCGATTTTAAAACATCCGATAAGGTAATAAGCGTTGAAATCGGGCTTCGCAGGTCGTGGGCGATGATGGAAAAAAATTTATCTTTCGTCGCGTTCAGTTCAACAAGTTCTTTTTTTTGTTTTTCCAGCTCCTCTTTCTGACGGATAATTTCATGGTTCTGCAAAGCCAGTTGTTCTTCCGCAATGTTCATATCGCGCAACCGTCCGACCAGGGCTTTCAATATCCCCCGGATGACCGTATTTTCGTTTTTGGTCACCGCATAAAAAACATCCTGGTGAAACCGGAAGAGAAAAGCGTGCGAAAGAGCGGTTACGGTAGCAGAGCGACGTTTTTTATCAATCAGGTAATATTTTCCGAAAACATCCCCATTCTTCAGGATTGAGAAAATATATTCTTCATCATGGACTTTAATCCTTCCATCAATAACGATATACATGGAATCGCCCAATTCGCCTTTCAGTACGATGTGTTCGCCCACGGAAACCTCCATTTCAACGAGGTTTTCGGCAATCTGAAAAAGAAGGGATTCCGGTGTTTCCGAGAAAATCGAAACATTTTTCAAAAATGCAACCCTACGGGGTATTTCCATTGGTTTCGGAGCAAAAGGTGAATACTCTTTGACAAAAAAAAAGCCCTTACAACGAATTTTCCAATCCAAGGGATTGGTCTATCAGGTAATGGTTTCTGTCGTAGGCGCTTCTGGAGACCAATTCCCCAATGAAGCCGGCCACAAACAACTGAGTGCCCAGGATCATGGCCAGGATCCCGAAGTAGAACAGGGGACGTTCCGTCATCTTAAAGGCAAGGTTAACGACCTTTTCATAAATAAGGTATCCCGCAATGATAAAACCTGCCATAAACAGCAGGGTCCCCCAGAGCCCGAAAAAATGCATGGGCCGTTTTCCGAAACGGGAGGTAAAAGAGATTGTCAAAAGGTCAAGGTAGCCCTTGTAAAAGCGGTCGAGCCCATATTTTGTTTTGCCGAATTTGCGTTTCCGGTGATGGACAACCTGCTCCCCTATTTTCTGGAAACCGGCCCATTTGGCCAATATCGGGATATACCGGTGCATATCGCCGTACAGTTCGATGCTTTTGACCACCGGTTTGTTGTATGCTTTGATGCCACAATTGAAATCATGTAACTTTATTCCCGAGATTCTGCGTGCCGTCCAGTTATAAAACCGGGTCGGGACCGTTTTCGAGAGTGGGTCATGCCGTTTTTTCTTCCATCCCGAAACCAGGTCGTATCCTTGTTCTTTAACCATCCTGTACATTCCGGGCAACTCTTCGGGGCTGTCCTGCAGGTCGGCATCCATGGTACAAACAACATCGCCCGTAGCCACAGAAAAACCGATATTGAGGGCTGCCGCTTTCCCATAATTCCGCCGGAAACGGATCCCCTTCAGGTTTTCATTTTTAATCCTGAGTTCCTGAATGATATTCCATGAATTGTCCTTACTGCCATCATCCACAAAAATCACTTCATACGAGAACCCGTTCCCGGTCATGACCGATTCGATCCAGGAAGCCAGTTCGGGCAACGATTCTTCTTCGTTCAACAAAGGGACAACGATTGAAATATCCATTTTTAAACAATTACATGGATGCTTTCAGGGAGGGGTCCTCTTTTTTCAAAAACAGGGCGGCAAGCAACGCAATCACGGCGCTTCCAATGGTATTCATAATAAACCCCAAAACCATCAACATCACGGGGGTAGTAAATTTGGCGGTCCATTCCATGGCAATTTCCAATTGCTCGTCCCCCATTTCGGGGTTTGATTTCAGGACCTGTTCCCTCGACTGTTCAAGAAGCTCCCCAATATACCCAGGGTAAATAAACTGGGCAAAGATAAATGCGTAAACAGCAGCGACAAGACTGGCAAACAAACCAATTTTGAAACATACCGAAAAAGCTTTTCCATAGGAAAGAAAGCCATTTGCATACGTCTTACGAAAATCGAGGGTACCATATACCATTCCGGCAATAAGCACAAGATAGGAAATGGATGAAACCGCTTTGTTCATATACACCCCGGCGATGAAAAGGATTAAAGAAAAAATGATCAATCCTGCACCGGTAATTAATCCAAAATACAACCCCTGGGTTGTCGTTGTGCGAACTTTTGCTTCCATGGTCACGAATTTTTTGGTTATTTCAGGCAAACATACAAAAAAATTGAGGAAATATGTCCCGATGACCTGTAAAATTTGTATTTTTGCACCGGGTAAGTCTTATACGACCAGCTCCTGTTTAACCCCCCCAGGTTCGGAAGAAAGCAAGGGTACAATGGTTGAGCGGTGCGATATAAGGGGCTTACCCTTTTTTTTGAATTTCAGCAATCAGGATTCGATTTTCGATGTTCTGTGTTCATTTTTGATATTATACGACCATCCAATCATGTTGTTAAAAATCCACCCCGACAATCCCGGTGAGCGGCAACTGAAGATCGTTGTGGATTGCCTGCGTCAGGGCGGGGTAATCATTTATCCTACCGATACGGTATATGGGCTGGGGTGCGATATCATGCAGATCAGGGCAGTTGACAGGATTGCCCAGATCAAAGGGATTAAAAGGGAGAAAGCCAATTTTTCTATTGTTTGTCACAGCCTCAGTCAGCTTTCGGGTTTTACAAAGCCCATACCGAACCACACTTTTAAGGTTATGCGGCGGGCATTGCCAGGGCCTTTTACCTTTATCCTGAACGCCAACAATGAAGTTCCCCATGTTTTTCAGAGCCGGAAGAAATCGGTCGGTATCCGTATTCCCGACCACAAGGCGCCACGGCAGATTGTTGAACAGTTGGGAAATCCCATCATGACGACTTCGATCCACCATGAAGATGGGTTTGTGGATTATCTTACAGACCCGGAACTGATCTATGAGAAGTTCCATAAATTGGTCGATATTGTCATCGATTCGGGTCCGTGCGGCAACCTGCCATCGACGGTAATCGATTGCACCAACGAACCCATGGTCGTAGTGCGACAGGGCAAAGGGATTATTGAGGAATATTTATAGGAAACGGAATGAAGGGTTCAGGACACAAAACAAAAATCCCTCTTGTCGCCTGTATAAAAGTCAACTGGCAATGAAAAACCTGTTTCATATTCCAACGTCAACCCCGACGGGCCCGGAAGCACCGGAGGTTTTTGAAACATTGATTCAAACACCCGATCTTTTGGTAGAGCGGATCATCAGTTGTGGCCAGGCAACGCCGGAAGGTATGTGGTACGACCAGGAGGTCGATGAATGGGTTGTATTGGTCACGGGGCAAGCGACGATCCGCTTTGAACCCGGAGAAACGGTTGAGCTGAACCCGGGGGATTCCCTGTTGATCCCCGCCCACCGGAGGCACCGGGTTGAATATACTTCAGTTGACCCCCGGTGTATTTGGTTGGCCATTCATGGAAATTTAAAAAAATAATTTGGATATTGATAGAAAAACTGTACTTTTGCGCCCTCAAAAACAAGAGGGTTTTGATTCGCTAGCTCAGCAGGTAGAGCATCGCCCTTTTAAGGCGGGGGTCCTGGGTTCGAATCCCAGGCGGATCACCATTAACATTTGAAAACGGCTGTAAATTAAACACTTACAGCCGTTTTTTTATTTATGCACACAGTTTTTCCGTGGTGTTAATAAAAAAAACGGATCACGAAGGGACACGAAGCTTGCCTGCCGGCAGGCAGGGTTTTCACGAAGGACAATGCATTGATTTCGACTGAAACAGGTAAGTCCGGGAAAGAAATGTCAAAGCAATCCCGCGTTTTTCAGGATTTCGCGCAGCCGGGGCTGATGATCGGCATATTCGTGCAACACAAGCATCATTTTACGCTGTTCCTCCTTCATAGGCCGCATCGAGATTTTGCGATCCCAGAAGGCAAAGCCGAACACGCTGACCATCATGGCAGTGAAAATGCCGATAAATGCCCATAAAAAATTAAATAATTGATCAAATCGCTTGTCCATGGCCTCGAACCTGGCGTTCATCTCGGAACGCAGGTCATTGAACCTTGATTCGGTTTTTTGATCAATACCATCCAGTTTTTTCTCCAATGCTTCCACCTTCTGTTCCGTGCGGATGATCCGGTCGCGGTCGTCGAGGGTAAAGGGGATCTCTTTCACTTCCGCCTGGAGGAACAGGGGAAGTAAAATCAGGAGCAGTCCGATGATTTTCTGTAATGTCTTCATGAGTTTCGGATTAAAGTTTTTTCCTTAATCCGGGCTTGGGTGCAAAGGTAATACAGAATCAGTTAAAAGATATCAACATTTTAATGTACGATTTAAGAGGGACAATTGACGAATGATTTCAAAACTTTGCGCGCCTTCGTGGCCCTACTTTGCGCGCCTTTGTGACCGTACTTTGTGCGCCTTTGTGGTTAATTTTTTACCACGACCACTAAGTGGTTTTTTCGAATTTCCGGGTTCTTCCTCACCAAATAATATTGACTTTGTAATTTTTAAACTCATTATCTCCTGTCAGAACCACCAACTTTTCCACCAGTGCCTGAGCAATTAAAACCCTGTCAAATGGGTCCCTGTGATTAAAATTAAGGGTTGCCACGGTCAGGATATGTTGTTCTGTGAGTGGCAGAATTTGAAATCCATTGTTTTCAATCATGCCAAACAGGTGAAGCAGTCCCTTTTCGAGCCTAAGTTTTCCGATGCTGAATTTTATGGCCATTTCCCAAAGTGAAACAATACTGACCATAGGCTGGTTCGCTGAATCCATAATGAGTGTGCGGGCTTTACCGGATATTTCGTTGTTTCCGCCAAGAAACCACAACACCGTGTGTGTATCCAACAATAACCTCATTGCATGTATTCTTTAAAGTCGTCCAATGGGGCATCAAAATCCGGCGACAATATTATTTCTCCGGATGCGCAACCAAAAACAGGTTGTTTTGTTTTTTTCGCCTTTTTATTTTTTGATAAAAGAAAATCAATGAAATCAGACACCTCCTTTTTCATGTTATCAGGAAGATGATTTATTTTAGTATATAACTGTAATTCTGTCATCCCGGTTTATTATTGTCACAACTCGTTAAACATCCAATTGAATATTATAATGAAGATTCCAATATTTCTGCTTAATCCGGTTTCTCATGCAAAGGTAATACAGAACTGGGAAAATATTTCAATAAATTTTCCAATTGCACGGTTTACGGTTAATCTCATTTGTGCGCCTTTGTGACCATACTTTGTGATACTTTGTGGTAAATCCTTTTTTAACCACAAAGGTAAACGAAGCCTGCCAGCCGGCAGGCAGGGGTTTTCACGATGGAACACGAAGGACAATGAATTGATTTCGAATGAAACAGGTAAGCCTGGGAAAGAAATGTCAAAGCAATCCCGCGTTTTTCAGGATTTCGCGCAGCCCCGGCTGATGATCGGCGTATTCGCGCAGCACAAGCATCATTTTACGCTGTTCCTCCTTCACCGGCCGCATCGAAAGTTTGCGGTCCCAAAAAGCAAAGCCGAACACGCTGACCATCATGGCCGTGAAAATGCCTATAAATGCCCATAAAAAATTAAAAAGTTGGTCAAACCGGGCATTTATTTCCGATCGGAATCCTGAAAATTGCTTATCGACTGATTCAAACCGGGCGTTCATCTCTGTTTTAACAGCTTCCACCTTTTGTTCCGTGCGTATGATCCGGTCGCGGTCGTCAAGGGTAAAGGGGATCTCTTTCACTTCGGCCTGGATGAACAGGGGAATGAATAAGAGAACGAGGCCGATGATTTTCAGAAATGCTTTCATGATGTTCAGATTAATGTTTCTCCTTAATCCGGTTTCCTGTGCAAAGGTAATACAGAAACCGGAAAAAGATATCAACATTTTAATGAACGATTTACGAGGGACAATTTACGAATGATTTCAAAACTTTGCGCGCCTTCGTGGCCCTACTTTGCGCGCCTTTGTGACCGTACTTTGTGCGCCTTTGTGGTTAATTTTTTTTTACCACGATGGAACACGAAGGGCAATGAATTGATTTCGAATGAAATTTGTAAGTCCGGGAAAGAAATGTTAAAGCAATCCCGCGTTTTTCAGGATTTCGCGCAGCCTCGGCTGATGATCGGCGTATTCGCGCAGCACAAGCATCATTTTACGCTGTTCATCCTTCACCGGTCGCATCGAAAGTTTGCGGTCCCAAAAAGCAAAGCCGAACACGCTGACCATCATGGCAGTGAAAATGCCGATAAATGCCCATAAAAAATTAAATAATTGATCAAACCGCTTGTCCATGGCCTCGAACCGGGCGTTAATTTCGGAACGCAAGCCATCCACTTTCGAGTCTATCTTTGCATCCAGTGCCTCCACCTTTTGTTCCGTGCGGATGATCCGGTCGCGGTCGTCAAGGGTAAAGGGGATCTCTTTTACTTCGGCATGGATGAACAAGGGAAGTAAAACCAGGAGCAGTCCGATGATTTTCTGTAATGTCTTCATGAGTTTCGGATTAAAGTTTTTTCCTTAATCCGGGCTTGGGTGCAAAGGTAATACAGAATCAGTTAAAAGATATCAACATTTTAATGTACGATTTAAGAGGGACAATTGACGAATGATTTCAAAACTTCGAGCGCCTTCGTGACCGTACTTTGCGCGCCTTTGTGGTTAATCTTTTTTTTTTTACCACGAAGGGACTCGAAGCCTGCATGCCGGCAGGCAGGGGTTTTCACGAAGGAACACGAAGGGCAATGAATTGATTTCGAATGAAATTTGTAAGTCCGGGAAAGAAATGTTAAAGCAATCCCGCGTTTTTCAGGATTTCGCGCAGCCTTGGCTGATGATCGGCATATTCGCGCAGCACAAGCATCATTTTACGCTGTTCCTCCTTCATCGGGCGCATCGAAAGTTTGCGGTCCCAGAAAGCAAAGCCGAACACGCTCACCATCATGGCAGTGAAAATGCCGATAAATGCCCATAAGTAGTTAAATAACTGATCAAAACGATTATCTATCGCTTCAAACCGGGCATTTATTTCCGATCGGAATCCTGAAAATTGCTTATCGACTGATTCAAACCGGGCGTTCATCTCTGTTTTAACAGCTTCTACCTTTTGTTCCGTGCGGATGATCCGGTCGCGGTCGTCAAGGGTAAAGGGGATCTCTTTTACTTCGGCATGGATGAACAAGGGAAGTAAAACCAGGAGCAGTCCGATGATTTTCTGTAATGTCTTCATGAGTTTCGGATTAAAGTTTTTTCCTTAATCCGGGCTTGGGTGCAAAGGTAATACAGAATCAGTTAAAAGATATCAACATTTTAATTTACGATTTAAGAGGGACAATTGACGAATGATTTCAAAACTTCGAGCGCCTTCGTGACCGTACTTTGCGCGCCTTTGTGGTTAATCTTTTTGTACCACGAAGGAACACGAAGGGCAATGAATTGATTTCGACTGAAACAGGTAAGTCCGGGAAAGAAATGTCAAAGCAATCCCGCGTTTTTCAGGATTTCGCGCAGCCTCGGCTGATGATCGGCGTATTCGCGCAACACAAGCATCATTTTACGCTGTTCCTCCTTCATCGGGCGCATCGAAAGTTTGCGGTCCCAAAAAGCAAAGCCGAACACGCTCACCATCATGGCAGTGAAAATGCCGATAAATGCCCATAAGTAATTGAACAATTGATCAAACCTCTTGTCGATGGCCTCGAAGCGCGCGTTCATTTCAGCGTTCAACGATTCCACCTTTTGTTCCGTGCGGATGATCCGGTCGCGGTCGTCAAGGGTAAAGGGGATCTCTTTCACTTCCGCCTGGAGGAACAGGGGAAGTAAAATCAGGAGAATTCCGGTGACTTTCTGAAATGCTTTCATGATGTTCGGATTAATGTTACTCCTTAATCCGGTTTCCTGTGCAAAGGTAATACAGAATTGGGAAATGTTTTCAATAAAATCAACGATTAAACGATTTTCGAATTACGGTTAATCTCCTTCGTGCGCCTTCGCGACCGTACTTTGCGCGCCTTTGTGGTTAAGACTTTTTTACCACGAAGGTACACGAAGCCTGCCTGCCGGCAGGCAGGGTTTTCACAAAGGGACACGAAGGACAATACATTGATTTCGACTGAAACCAGTAAGCATGGGAAAGAAATGTCAAAGCAATCCCGCGTTTTTCAGGATTTCGCGCAGCCGGGGCTGATGATCGGCATATTCGTGCAACACAAGCATCATTTTACGCTGTTCCTCCTTCATAGGCCGCATCGAGAGTTTGCGGTCCCAAAAAGCAAAGCCGAACACGCTCACCATCATGGCAGTGAAAATGCCGATGATCGCCCAGAGAAAATTGAATAATTGATCGAACCTGGCATTCATCTCGGAATGAAGGCCATCCACTTTCGAATCGATCTTCTCATTCAACTCTGTTCTCATGGATTCTACCTTCTGTTCCGTGCGGATGATCCGGTCGCGGTCGTCAAGGGTAAAGGGGATCTCTTTCACTTCGGCCTGGAGGAACAGGGGAAGTAAAATCAGGAGAATTCCGGTGATTTTTCGTATTGTCTTCATGAGTTTTGGATTAAAGTTTTTTCCTTAATCCGGGTTTAGGTGCAAAGGTAATACAGAATTGGGAAATGTTTTAAAATAAAATCAACGATTAAACGATTTTCGATTTACGTTTAATCGCCTTCGTGCGCCTTGGTGACCGTACTTTGCGCGCCTTTGTGGTTAATTTTTTTTTACCACGAAGGTACACGAAGGGTTCTATTTTTCTTTGCTGAAAATTTCTCATATCTTCCTTTGGCATAAACATATTTCCACCAGGAAGGGCTTAACCTCATTCGCAGCATTTGCTCCCGGAGACGATAGGTTCTGTAATGCCGGATGATCCCGAGGTACGAATTGATGCTGATGAGAAATTGCCGTATCTGAGACTTTTCCGGAATAGCTTTTTGTATTATTGAATTATAGGTCATGATGGCAACATAGAAATTCGATTTTGTTCTGGAAGCTACATATTTTCGGTACGGTTTTATTATTGCACCGAGAAATGATACTCCTTTCGTATAATGCTGCAAGTAAATCTTCTTAGGATGCAGCTGCAATCTCAATGTTTCCAATAGGTTTTTCCTGATTTCCGGAACGATGGCTTTCAGATAACTCTTATCAGAATGAACAATAACAACATCATCAACATACCTGCCATAGTATTTTATTTTCAGGTCCCGCTTCACGTAATGGTCAAACGCATCGAGGTAAATATTTGCAAATAACTGGGATGTCAGGTTGCCTATCGGAAGGCCTTTGTTCCGTCCGGCATGGAAAAGGCTTTTGGATTCGGGGAGGTCTTTCCATTCCGACCGGCTGCATTTCATGATGCACCCATGGGTCGGATCATTGAAGATGGTTTCCCGGATAAGATACAAAATAGTATGCAAATCTCCCTTTACACAGGCGGCGTGTTTGATCAATCGGCTCTTCACTTTTTCATAAAGCAGGGAACGGTCAATCGACATAAAATAGCCTTTGATATCAATTTTCAGGATATAACAATCCCGGTGGTAATTTTCAGAGCAGGACCGGAGAAAATGGTCCACCCGTTTGATCCCGTAATGGGTTCCCTTCTTCTTGCGGCAACTGTAGCTGTCGTTGATGAACCGGTTTTCGAACACCGGGGCAATCTGGTTATATATATAATGGTGTATGATACGGTCGCGAAAATCGGCGGCAAAGACTTCCCGCTTCACTGGCTTGCGAACGATAAAGCAAATGCTCTGTCTGGGTTGATATCGTTTACTGATAATTTCATCGCACAGTCTGAACAGCTCCCGTTCATAATGCAGTTCAAAAGCCAAAGCGCTGTGGGTATTTCGCTTGTTCTTCCGGGCATCGTAATAGGCCTGGAATAAATCGAAAAGCAATGCCTCCCTGATATTTGATTGCAATAGATTCTGTTGCATACTAAAAAAGGGCTGACCTTTGCGGCCAGCCCCGGTTAAGTTAATAAACTTCGTCGATCCTGGAGGCACCGGCAGGAAAAACCGTTTGTCTTGTTGTTGTTGTTCCTGTTCACATTCTCGTTATTGTAGTTGAGGTTCCGGTTCCACGCGTTTGTTGAGGAGCTCTCCGTCGACGACCAGAAGTTGGCGTTGTTCGTCAGATTGTTGAAATTGCCATTGTTGTTCCGGTTGCCGCCCGGAAGGGCACTCGTACAAACAGCCGCTTGACACTTCATCTTTTCATGTTTCAGATCAATGAATTATTTACCCCCGTAACCCTTTATCAGCTATGGGGAGGACTGTTGGATTGATGTTGCACACTCGCCCCGGCCGTGACCGGGGCGACTCCGGCGTTGGGTTTATTAACCGCTTTTTCCCATCCCGCTAACTGTTTCGCGATGGATTCGATAAATTCGTTCAAAAATATCATTTTTTTCAACGTGATCTGCTTCATGTCTTTTGCCATGCGAATGTACAGCCGCACCACTTCAAGCCTTTCCCGCGCCTCCGCGATCATGGAACCTTTGTCAACCCGGCTGTTCGCCCGGTAAATGCACACGATCATCTCCATCGTTTCGTTTTTCAGCTTCTCCCCCAGGGTATATTTGAACTCCTTGCCAAACATCCCAACCGTCTGAAAAACCGCAAGCATCAGATCATAACTCTGTTTGAAAACCGGCAGATGTTCGTATTGTGCCATTTCTATTTACAATTTATCTCCTTTGTGTCTTTCCTTCGTGCGCCTTGGTGACCGTACTTTGTGCGCCTTTGTGGTTAATTTTTTTTTACCACGAAGGGACACGAAGGAAATCACAAAGGGACACAAAGGACTTTCTCCGCTCAAACTGAAACCTGAAACCTGAAACCTGAAACCTGAAACCTGAAACCTGAAACCTGAAACCTGAAACTGCCAATTTTCAATTTTCCTCCCCCCCACAAGGCCCTCCCTGTTAAATAACCAAATCAATCATCCTGGAGGCACCGGCAGGAAAACCCGTCCGTCTTGTTGAGGTTGTGCCTGCCCACATTCTCGTAATGTCTGTAAAGGCCTCGGTACCACGCATAGATAGAGGAGGTCTCCGTCGACGACCAGAAGTAGGCGATGTCCGTCAAATCGTAGAAATAGCCATAGTCGCCCCGGTTGCCGCCCGGAAGGGCAGTAAAGCCGCTGCTGTTGGTTGCGCCGGTATTTGGAGGAGCCCAATGGACTGTTCCGGCCTCCTTCATCTTTCCTCCGGCCACCGATTCTCCTCCAAGCGAAGTAGTCAGTGTTGTCCATTCGGCATCCGTCGGGATGTGCCAGCCATCGGGGCACAATCCCTTCGCCCCCTGGGTTGTTACATACTGCATCAGTTCATCCCATTGGTAAAGCCCTCCGTAAGTGTTGCAGTTTGCTTCGTTGTCACCATAGCAGTATTTTTCAATAACCCCGTTGTTGGTTTGATTCTGGCTGCCGTTGATCCGGGTGCCGATATCCAGGTTTTCTTTGAACCAGCATTGAGCTCCGATCTGGACGGTCTGGTAGTTCTTGCCACCATGTGATACAGTATTTCCACACACAAATGGTGTTAATGTCAAAAACTGTTTGATATCTGTACTGTAAGCTGTTCCTTTTTCATTGGTGGCATATGCAGTTACAAAATAGGTGGTACCCAGACTAAGGCCGGTGATGTTGCTGGTAAAAGAACCCGTGCCTGTACCATCAGTCGTATGCCCTGTGGCGTTTGACAAGGTTGGATTCCCGGTTGTATTCCAGCACACCCCCCGTGCTGAAACCGTTCCGTTGCCATCGGAGGTTACGTTCCCACCACAAGTGGCGGTTGTGGTGGTAATGTTGGTGACAGCGGTAGTGGTGACTGCAGGTAAAGAAATTGAGATCGTACTGTATTCATTTTGATCGCCAAAGCGTACCTGATTCTGGCTTTTCACATAAGAACGTATGTAATAATGTGAGTTCTCAGTCAGTGATGTGATAACAGCGGAAAAACTCCCGGAAGAAGCAGTTGAGCCTAAAGATGTATGGCTTCCGCTGAGATCCGGACTTGCATTTACACCCCAGCAAAACCCGTGATCCTGAATTTCGGTGAAACCGGTATTGCAAGTAGAAGTTGCTTTGGCGGTCGTAGCTTTGATCTCATTCACTGTTGTAGTACCAGCCGAAACTTTATTGCTACCCGTTGGCGCTTCGGGGGCTTTTTTGCAGGAGAGGGGGAGTGCCAACAAGGCTGTCATCAGGAGAATAAAGGTTCTTTTCATATTAACGGTAATTTTTCTGAGATTAATTTTTCAACCAGGCATTTAATCTGACTTGCCAATTCTTTAAAATAATTCGTATCAGTTAAAGATGGTATTATGAAGTCATCGGGATATCTGACTCCCACCCTGTATTCAGTGAGATTTTCTAATTCAATTCCCTCAAATGCTATTGGGTTAATCTTTTTGCATTCCGCGAGCAGGTAATCAAGATCGTGGGTTTTCCTGAAATCAATCTCATTACTCACAAGAAAGGCTTTGAGGTATTTTTCGACTGCCTGCTGGGCATGAAAACATATAGCGCTTGTGAACAATGAGATGTCTTCTGCTGCCAGATAGTCGATTACTTTTATATCCTCATCAGCTTTAATAATCCATTGCCTGATATATTCCTGATGTTCCGTAGTCATAGGTACACTCCTTCCTTCATTGCCGAACGGATAATGTGTCCGGGAAGTTTCTTTTTAACTTCCGCTTCCCTTAATCCCTGAATCAAAATATCCGAAAACACACCAACTTCCAGGAGCTTTTTTCTGATCATTGTACGATATGGCAGTTTTTCAACAGGCTCCATCTGTTGCGGTATTAATACCAGGATGTCATAATCGCTATCCATGGCATTGTCCTCCCTCGCCCGGGAGCCAAAAAGAACAATCCGGCACTCAGGAAAAACCTCACGAACCACTGATTTTATTATTTCCAGGTTTTGATCCATCGCTTTACTATTTTCCTTCAAACATTTTGAGAAAATACTCAGTCTTTTCGCTCATAAAGCACAACCGATTCGTTAACAACACTTTGAATAAATGAATACCGGGATGACGAATATTCCTGGTATTCTTCCGGAGTATAAATCTTCAAATCCATGGGTACAAGTTTTCCCAGTAGTAGTTTTCTGACTTCCCATCCGCGATGAAACCACGAAACCTCGGTTTGTTTAATGATGATCAGATCAAGGTCGCTGTCTTCATGTGCATCGCCCCTGGCATGAGATCCAAATAATATGATCTTCTCAGGCTGATAGCCTTCGACAATCTTATAAACAATCTGTTGTATTTTTTCCGGTCGTATCATTCGTCAATTGTCATTCGTATATTTAATCGTCATTCGTAGATCGTCCAATCGTATTTCAAAACGCCGCCCCCACCCCGGCCGTAAAGTTGAACGACTTAAAATTCAACGCCGTCCCGCCGGCGGAAATAATAAACCATTTAAACCTGAGCATCAACCCGAGGTCAACCTCCACCCCCGAATTGCAATAGCCGTCGTACTTTGCATAAGCCGTGCCGGTCTTCACATCGCCTTCGTAATCGTATGTGTCCATCCCAAGCAGATAGTCCTCTTTGCCATACCCTGCGCCAACATAGAGATAGAAATTGCGTGCCGGCTGCCAGGTTATCCCGGCCAACACCGAATAGGCCGAATAGTCATTGTTTTCGTTAAAAACAAAATACCCCGGCTTATCGTAATTGACCACCCCGTCCTTGTATGTATAGGCGGCATTGTTCAGCGCGCTAAGGTTCGCGCGGGCTTCGATATAGAACCCTACAATTCGTAAGGTACCGGCGCGCAGTCCGATGTACGTGGTCGGGTTCGCCACATACTGAACGAAAAAAGCGGATTTAGGCTTGTCGCCGGTTACCTCCGCACGAACGTCAAACACCAGCGTCTCTTCCACCATGGGCATCTCCTTCATTACATCCCAGGTTATCGAATGGCTTCCCCGGCGGATGCCCGGCCCTACATCGCCCGTTACTTCGGTCAACGGGCCCGTAAAGGTACTGCCGCCATCGCGGCTCACAAACAGGGAAATGGCAAAGGTCTGGTAATAACGGCCTGAAACCTGATAATTCACTTCGACCTTTCCATCCTTCACTGCCGAAGCAACGTTCTTCATTTCCTGCGAAACAGTAGTATTTACCAAAGCCGTAACCGTCATTATAACAACCGTCAAAAAAAAGCGCCTCATATTCTCAATTTTATAAATTCATTGCCCATTTTTCACTTTTCACTTTTCACTTTTCACTTCCTTCAGTATTGCGTCAACACCAGCGTTTCGTCCCCAAACAACTGTGGGGTCTGAATTCCCATGATTTTGACGGAAGATTCCCTGACGTTGGTATTTATATAACGCCCGAGTTCTCCTGCCGTGATCGTTTTGTCGCCGTCGGCATCGGCCTTTCCCTGTAAACCGGCACACAGATAGTAGGTAAAAAGCCCGGTTTCCGATGGGTCGAAAGCAAGGGAGGTTTCATCAAACCCCGAGGAGGCGAATAGGGTAAAATGGTTGTTTGCTTCCCAGGGTTTGGTCACTTTTGGCAATATCTTCACCCCTCCTTTCATGGCCACTAAGTTTTTGGGCTTATAGGCTTCGCTGCTTCGCGAAGCCCCGCTGAAACAGGCATCTATGAAAACCGTTACGCTGCGTGCGCCTAAGCTTTCGAGGTTCTTATAAAACTTGTCCAGGTCGTAACCCTGGTAGTCGATGGCTTCGATCCGGCCATCGGCAGGCAGGAGATAAGCATTGCTTCCGTCCTTTGAGGGAATCCCGTGCCCGGAGTAAAAAACAAAGAGGTCGGTTTGCCCTTTCACAATCGCTTTTTGCAACTCACCGTAAACCGGATTGAATTTATTCTCGAAAAAAAAGCCGGTCACATCCTTGCTTCTGTAGGTATAAACCTTTGAGATGCCCAATACTGATTTGAAATAACTGGTTATCAGGCTGGCGTCGTTCTCGGCATAGGGGGCGGCTACAAAATTGTCGTAATACTCCACGCCAATGACGATGGCCACTGCATCGGCCCGTATCATCTTAGAAGGAGGGGCCTGCTTCACATCGATGATGTTGCCAACATTGGCGGTCATCCGGTTGGAAGAAAATTCGAAACGCGCCACCTGCTTATCCAGCTTGTCATAATCGGGCCGCACGTTCAGCAATACGGGTTCGGCCGGTTTTTGATCAAGGGCTAGTCCCAGGGAGGTTTCCGTAAGTTCGCCCCGTTTTACTTCATTCGTCAGGGTAATGAACAAAGGAAGGCTCCCGGTGTTGATTACCCGTTTATTGGGGCTGATGGTGAACGAAAAATCCTTTGCCTCGCCTATCCCCACGTCGCCCAGGTTCCCATCGCTGTCTTTCAGGTAAATATTCTGGTCGCGGCATTTAATGGCAAAACGGGTATTGTGCGAAACATTCTGGCCCACATTCTGAACCTTCACCCTGACCTTTACCTGTTCGCCGGCCTGTATCTTCCCATCGGTACGAATGGCGGCCGTCCCTTCGCCAATGTCGATAACCTCCACCCCCGAAAGCGCCAATTGTGGCTCACGGTACTTCATGGTCGTTATTTTAAGGTAACCCGGGTCCAGGTCATATCCGAAATGTTCCCGGATGTTGATCTCCAATTTATGCTCTTCCGAGCTGACTTCCATTCCGGCCTCCAGCGGGATCACAACTTTAGTTAATTGCTCCGGCATCAGAAACGGGATGGTACCGGTTTTACCAATGGTAAAGTCCCGGTCGGGTTTGTTATCGATAACGCTTACGGCAAGGTCCTGTGCAGGTCCTTTCCCCTTGTTGTTGATTGAAATCGACAACGTGGCTTTTTCGTTGGCCTCGATGATGCCGTTGTCGTTTTCATCGCTGAACTCGAAATCGGCATACAGAATCGGGGGCAACCCCCGCTTGTATTCCGGTTGGATAGAAATCTTAGTGGGGCTGCTTTTGCCCGAAACCACTTTCTGGGCGATGCCATCCAGCATCAAAGTTGTAAGGATGAGCAGCATTAAAAACCTTTTCATGGCGTTCGTGATTTTAAAATGCATATACCGATAACCCCTCCGTCCATTTTCCCGTTTTTCAAATACTCCCGATCCCATTTCTTTCAAGCACCAAATAATAAAAACAGAGAAAAATGAGCGGCCGACAAACATAATTAACACTTTTTACAATTATAAAATAATCCTAACAAAAAAAAACATGAAAGATCATCCTGCAAGGTTCCATATTCAATCCTGTTTTGTCGAAAAAGATGCAGGGGCGGGGAAAAAATTGTTTACTTTTGTCTCCTGAAAATCAGTTCCTCTATCCATGATAAACCCCATCCCGATGAAAGTTTTTTACCTGTTTGCCCTTGGTTTCCTGTTAGCCGCAGGATGGCCGGCCCACGCACAGAATATGTCGTCCAATCCACCCGATACGGCCAATTATCCCTATTGGATTGAGATGATGCAGGATCCCGGAGTAAATTTTTTTAAAGTTCAATCGGCCTTTAATAAATACTGGGAAAACCGGCCCATTGCCAAAGGCAGTGGCTGGAAACCTTTCAAACGGTGGGAATATATGATGCAAAGCCGGGTTTCCCCCACCGGGGAACGTCCCTTAGAATCTCGGACAGTAAATGCTTACCGGGCCTATTATTCAAATCCTCAAAACCAGCCGCGTTCAACCGAAGGCAACTGGTCCAACGTAGGCCCCTTTTCCATCCCCCTTGGCGACCGTGGCTATAAAGGGCTGGGCCGGATCAACGCCATTGCCTTCCACCCTACCGACGCCAATACCCTCTATATCGGTGCCCCGTCGGGCGGATTGTGGGTTACCCACGACGGTGGGGCAACCTGGGCCTGCAATACCGACAACCTCCCCACCGCAGGGGTATCGGCCATTGCCGTTGACCCTTCAAACCCGCAAATTATCTATATGGGGACCGGCGACAGGGATGCCGGCGATGCCGCAGGATTGGGCGTTATGAAAAGTTTCGATGGCGGCCTTACCTGGGAGTTTTTCAACAATGGCATGGGCGACCGGACGGTTGGACGGTTGGTCATCCACCCTTCGGACCCCAATGTTATCTTCGCTGCAACCAATGGCGGTATTTTTAAAACCACCGATGGCGGGTTGAACTGGAACAATAAATTCTCTGGCAATTTTAAAGACCTTGTTTTTAAAACCAACAACCCTTCTATTGTTTATGCCTCCGCCAGCGGAAAATTCTACCGTTCAACCGATACCGGCGAAACCTGGGCACAGGTCACTTCAGGGCTCACCACCGGCTCCCGTGGCGCCATCGGCGTTACCCCGGCCAACCCCGACGTGGTTTATTTTCTGCTTTCAAACAGCAGCAATGAATTTCAGGGCCTCTATAAATCAACCGACAACGGGCTGACCTTTGTCGAAAAATCAAACTCCCCCAACATCATGGACTGGTCGTGCGATGGCAGCGGCAGCGGTGGCCAGGCCTGGTACGACCTCGATATCGCCGTGGACCCCAACAACGAGAACATCGTCTATTCCGGTGGCGTCGATATCTGGAAATCGGTCAATGGCGGCGTCACCTGGGCCATCAACTCCCACTGGTGGGGCGATTGCGGAAGGCCATCGGTTCATGCCGACCAACATATTTTCGAATATTCGCCCCTGAACGGTAAATTGTATGTTGGAAACGACGGGGGCATCTATTGGACCAACAACGGGGGCAACGCCTGGAACGAGATCAGCGACGGACTGGCCATCAGCCAGACCTACAAACTTGGCCAAAGCGCCACCGTTGACGACTTGGTCATCAATGGCTACCAGGACAATGGCTCCTCTGTTTTTGAAACAACCAACTGGACGGCGGTCAATGGCGGCGATGGCATGGAGTGTGCCGTGGACCCGGTGGATTACCATTACCGCTATTCCACGCTTTATTATGGCGACATTTTCAGGCACTACAACAACACAAACCAGGGAAAAATTGCCGGCAACAACACCAATGGGATTACCGAGAGCGGCGGATGGGTCACCCCGTTCCTGATCGATGAATCGGACCCGAAAACCATGTTCATCGGGTATAAAAATGTGTGGCGGAGCTTCAACATCAAAGCTCCCAGCGTAAACAGCGTAACCTGGGAAAAAATATCGGACGGGCTTACGGGCGATAACCTGAACGTGATCGAACAATCGCCTAAAAACACCAACATCCTCTTTGTTTCCGGGGGAAATAAACTTTTCCGGACCGACAACTGCAAGGCCGGAACGCCCGAATGGGTGAACCTCACCAATAAATTGCCCTATAACGGTACCATCACCGACATCGAAACCCATCCGTTTGACGAAAATACGGTTTACATCACCTTCGATAACCGGATTTATAAGTCGCCCGACCTCGGCAGCAGTTGGATCGAGTGGACCGGATTGCTCCCCGATGTCCACATCAGTTGCATTGCCTTCAGCAAACACAGCGTCAATGGCACCTACATCGGCACCGATATGGGCGTTTTTTACCGCGACAATGCTTTCTGTGGATGGATTTCGTTCAGCAACGGCTTGCCGGCCAATGCCAAAGTCACCGAGCTTGAAATTTTTTACGATGATGCCAATCCCGCCAACGACCGCATCAAAGCCTCCACGTATGGCCGGGGGTTGTGGGAATCAGATATGTTTTTCTCCATGCCCATGGCCAATTTTACGGCCGACCAAACCGTTATCCCCATCGGTTGCAGCGTAAATTTCACCAACATCTCTACCGGTGTACCCTTCACCTGGGAATGGACCTTCGAGGGGGGTAACCCCGGAACCTCCACCGACCGGAACCCCACCGGGATTGCTTATGACACTGCCGGAAAATTCGATGTACAGCTTGTGGTGACCAATTCCGAAGGATCCGATACCTTGCTGGTCCCGAAATACATCCAGGTCAGCGAACTGCTTATGCCCGTAGCCGGTTTTAAAGCAGACAAGAAAACCTTTTGCGCCTCCGAACAGCCCACCGTAAAATTTACCGATACAACGGCCTGGTGCCCCAATGGCTGGCAATGGTCGTTTGATCCGGCCACCGTTGCCTTTATGAACGGAACAACAGCCCTTTCGCAACACCCCGAAGTTCAGTTCAACGCGCCGGGCAATTATACCGTTACCCTGATCGCATCTAACAACAACGGGTCCGATACCCTTGCCATCGCCGGCTATATAAACGTGGGCGGGGCCCTGCTCCCTTTTACCGAAGATTTTGAACATGGGTTCACCGAAAACAACTGGGAAATCGTAAACCCCGATGAAACCATCACCTGGAACATCGCATCCGTCGGAGGGACTGCCCCCGGCGATAAAGCTGCCTGGATGAATTTTTATAATTACCTTACCAGTGGCCGCCGCGACCTGATGATCTCCCCGGTACTCGATTTCACAGGCGCCGGACAGGTTTCCATGTCATTTCAACATGCCTACGCCAAACGCTTTACCGCTTCGCGCGATTCCCTGATTATTTATATTACCTCCGATTGCGGAGAGACCTGGACAAGGGTTTTCCAGGCCAGCGATAACGGCTCCGGTAACTTCGCAACACACCCGATGATGACCGATGAGTTTTTTCCCACCCTTGCCAATGACTGGTGCAACGGAAGCTATGGAAGCACATGCAATACCCTCGATCTTACCCCATGGGCCGAAAATAAAAACATCAGGGTCAAATTCGAAAGTTATAACTATTTTGGCAACGACCTCTTTATCGACAACATCCATATTTTCGCCGATACAACCCTCGGCCGTACCATCAGCGGTACCCTTACCTATCCGAAATCGCCACCCGTTGCGCTCAGCAATATTGCCCTGGAACTAAAAGACGGAACCGGCGCCATCGTTGCCACGGCCACAACCAACGAAGGCGGCCATTATCATTTTCCGGGAATTGCCGATGGCAGTTATACGCTCGCCCCGGAAAACTCAAAACCCTGGGGCGGTTCCACTGCGGCCGATGTCCTCCTGTATAAAAAACACATTGCCAACATCGGTTTTTTGACCGGGATTTTCCTTGCTTCGGGCGACGTAAACGGATCCGGTACCCTTACTGCAGCCGACGTCCTCTCCGTAAAAAAACGGATAGCCACCATCGTCAATTCCTTTGAAACCGGCGACTGGCTGTATAACAATACGCCCATCACCGTCAGCGGCGCCAATGTCGTCATGGATTTTAACGGGTTGTGCTACGGCGACGCCAATGCATCCTATGCCCCGCCGGTCAATAAACTATTGATTGCCAAACCGCCCACGCCCACCACGGGAATGTTGGCCATGGAGCCTTCCCTTTCCGAAAACGGCCTGACCGGCATTTCCGTTTTGGCAACCCGGTTGCAAGAACTGGGCTCATTTCAGTTTTCTATCCGGTACGACCCTTCCCAACTGACCTTTCAGGGGATCGACCATTGGTACCCGGGAATTGAGGATGTTACCATCGGCCATCCCGAAGCTGGATTGGTAACGGTGGTCTGGGCTGCTGAAACATCGGGGATAACCATCGATAATGGAAAGTTTTTCGATATCTATTTCCAAACCCGCGACCGGGAAAACGCTACCGTTGCCTTCGCCGATCAACCAACGCCTGTCGAATTCGCAAACTGGGAAGGGGATCTTTTTACCCCCCACTTTGTCAATGCCACCCTCGCCAAGGCTGCCGGAATTTCCGGCGATGCCCCACTGCTTTTCAACCTGTTCCCGAACCCCACTACCGGAGCGTTAAACCTCGAATACCTCCCCCCCGACAATGCCCCCGTGCAACTGTCGGTGATCAACCGCATGGGACAAAAAGTGTATGATGAAACGGATATTACGGGAAAGGGGATCGTATCGCGGAAAATGGATTTCAAAAACCTTCCGTCAGGAATCTATCTTTTACAAATCAAATCAGGTACCGCTGTGCATTCCAAAATATTTATCCTTCAGGATTGAAATTCAAGCCTGATCAAACAACACCAACTTCCAAGTGACTGAAACAAATAAAAACATCTTTCCGGTACATCATGAAATCATGTCGCGCGAAGAAAAAGAGATCATGCTAAATCAAAGGGCCCGTGTGATCTGGCTTACCGGGTTGTCGGGCGCCGGAAAAACCACCCTGGCCAAGTACCTGGAAGGGGAGCTGGCCAGCCGGGGTTATCTGACACAGGTCCTCGATGGCGACAATATCCGCACCGGGATCAACAACAACCTGGGGTTTTCGCCCGAAGACCGGTATGAAAACATCCGGCGCATTGCCGAAGTTTCGAAACTTTTCCTCCATTGCGGCATCATCACCATCAATTGTTTTATTAGCCCTACGGAAGAAATCCGTGAAATGGCCCGCCAAATCATCGGAGAGGACGATTTTATTGAAGTGTATGTAAACGCCCCGCTGGATGTTTGCGAGGAACGTGATGTCAAAGGGCTCTATTCACGGGCACGAAGGGGTGAAATCAAAGAATTCACAGGCATCACCGCCCCGTTTGAAGCCCCTCAAAAACACGATCTGGAAGTCCGTACCGACCTGGCGCCCATTGAACAATCGGTTAAACAAATCCTTGAACTGACGCTGCCCCGCATTGAATTGGCATAACACCCAATGGGTTCAGATGTTGCCGTTCATGATCTCAGGAAAAACGGGAAGAAAGCGTTTTGTCAATGGTTTATGATGATTTTCCGGGTCGCCGTGATTTTATCACCGCTGTTTAAAACACAAAAGTAAACGCCATCCGGATACCCTGACACATCGATGGTTACAGGCCCGCTGTGGCCTTCTATGGGAAAATTCCCCATTTCTTTGCCAAGAATATTGCGTAACACAAGGGTTCCCTGTGAACCGGCCGTCAGGTTAAAATCGGCATGGAGCAGCCTGTTGACCGGGCTTGGATACACCTTCAACGGGGAAAGTCCGCTAAGGTCGTCACCGACACCGGTGGAGGAAGAGGTGAAGGTCACCTCAAAATAGGCCGTATCGCTTGCATTGGCCCCATTGAAAAAGACATACCTGATCCGCGAATCGCCAATCTGGTTGGCCGCATTGTAGTGGGCATAAAACCCGTTGAAACTCTGGCCCGGACCGATGATATGGGCGTGGGCCGATACCATCGTGTTCGGGAAATAGCATACATCCCAGCAAAACCAATTCGTTGTGCCGGTCAAAATGTTGAGATAAACTTTTTTTACCCACGTTGTACAATTCACCGCCGATATGTTCTTCACCAGAATCGGAAACTCAAAATCGGGGTTGGTGGCAGGCATGGTTTTATGAAGCAGGTCCCCGTTCATGACCCGTACCGTGGTGCCACCAACAGGTTCGTACATTTCATAACTGGACTGGGCCAGTACCTGGGATAAACCGATAAACAGTACCCCCACAAAAATAAAGAGAACCTTTTTCATAAATTCATGTTTTTAAGTTAACGGACAACAGGCCCTTTCATTTAACCACCTCCATTTTTGCAGCATGATATATTTCTTTGGTATCGGCGTCCATGATAAAGGCCAGAATGCTGCAATGTTTTGGTATCCATGCAGGCTGATTGTTGAAATCGAACACATAACTCTTACAGGTTGTTGCATTGACGGTTACATCGGTTCCGATAAGTTCGCCCCAGGAACCGTTCAGGGAGCCCCGCAGGACTTCCATAAACAAATAGTGCTTGATGTAAGGGATGGAATCGCCCGGTTTGGAGTTTAACTGTCCGCCATAAATGCTATCCTCAAGGATGCATGCACACAGGTTTATTTTTCCGGGCAGGTCCATGAGAAACCGGGTCCCGATGGTGGTTGTTAGCGTTTTAGAGGCCGCATCGAACCGGTTGTTTACCGAAATAATGGCGGTTTTGGGCAGTCCGGCAGACACGCCGACAGCCCCGGCCCATTCGTCATAATCGAACGATATGTTGGATTTATAGGCTGTTCGGTTAACCATTCCTATGGGGTTATGGTCGATATGAAACGATTGCCAAGCAAACCAGTCGTTGCCGGCCGGGCTCCGCAGGTCTTCCTTCAGGATGCCTTCGTAATTGATGGAATCGGGCCTGGCAAAAGGGCCGGCATGGACAGAAATTACAAATAACTGGCACTTATATAAAGCCTGTAGGTTTTGGGCCGTCCGTGCGGCCGGTGGACAATTGGTGCAGGAATGACCGGTATAGTCCTCCAACACGACCGCCCTTCTGTTGGTATCGGCATATACCGATTTGATTGTATAATAGGGTTCTTCGATTTTGGTACAGGATTGAAAAAGAATGGCTGTGAATAAAAAAAACAGCGCTGTTTTATATAATATTTTCATGTTCAAGCAGATTAAAAAATTCAACACACGGCACATCCTGTTAAAAACTACTGGTCACGGTCAGGGTCACCCCATTGGTTGCCGGCACATAACGGCAAACGCCGCCCACACAGATAACCCCTTCCCGTTGACGGCCCCACGAAAGGGCAACCCGGGTGGTATTGTAGTTATAACCGGCGCTCAGTAAATAATATTGAAGTTGCTGTTCCGGGTCCGTATTGCCATAGTTCCACTGGTCCATAACAGAGATAAACCAATGTGGGGCAACGGTATATTCAATCAGCGCGGCCGCCCAGTTGCCCTTATCCTGTTTGGTCCATAAACCCTGAAGTTCAAATCGCAGGCTGTTTTTGCCGGTTATTTTCCAGGTCACATCGGCAATGCCAATTTGTGAATAGATGGTCCCATAGTCGTGGGCATGGCCTTCAATAACATCCTTGTTATAGGTTTGATAGAGGTAGGTAAAAATCCCTTTCCATTTTTTTCCGAATTTCTTGGTAATTTCTATGTTGGCATCCTGGTAATAAACCTCTTTGCCCACACTGAACAAGGAGGTGGCATATCCCAGTGTTCCCAGTTCATCGACCGGGACCGTATCGTTTATCGCCTTCTTGTTGATACCATTTACCTGCGAAAAATTGAGGGCAATGGTCATCCCGGTTTTCCCTCCCAGTTTGGAATTTTTCGGAAGATGAAAAGTAACATTCCCCGACACCCCCGCTTCACCGTTTGCCTGCGTGGAATAAGAGTACATGCTGGCAAGTGCATAAGTGTGTTCTTTTGTAATGGAGGGCAGATAGTTGATGTTTAGCATGTTGTTGGTAATCGTACGGTTGGATTTGTAGCCCATGTTGTCGATCCATTTCGACATCAGGGATATCCCCAATCCTTTTTGGGAATAGGAAAGATTGGTGAAGATCCCGTTCCCGTTCTTGTAGATATAGTTGTTCATGGCAGTCGGGTCGTTGATTTTATGGGCGTACTCCGCAAACCAGTTAAACCCGCCGATGTTTAAATTAAACCGGCCACCATAGTTGGCCACGTTGACCGGCATTTTTAACAGATAGATTTTCCCATTTTGAGCCACTTCCTTGGTACTGCCCTGCTGGTAATCGCTCACAAACGACCCTCCGAGGGTGAGTTTCACTTTTGCATCGTTCATGGATGAAAAAATGTCGTTCAGGTAAAAATCGGCATCAAATCCCTTGACAATCCCACGGTTATAATCTTTATAGGGTTCCCAGTAATACCGTTGCACGCCATACACCCCTTTCAGGGTTATTCCTTTCCAGGGGGTCAGCTTGATCCTGAGGCCACGCAACGAATTGTCATACCCCAGTGTCCATTCCTGGTAGGTGCGGAGCATCATCCCATAACCAAACTGCTCGTAAAAATTTCCGGCTGTTACATCGATAAAATCGTTTTTATAATTCACATAAAAATAAGGGACACCCACTCCATTGAGCTGTGCATCGTACCCGATCAGCGGGGGAAGATAGGCTTCAAACCGCAGCCCGGCGGTAAAATTTCCAAGAGAATAGTTAACTTCGGTAAACCCATTCATCCGGATCGTTTTACCATCGAGCGTCGAATCGGTAATCCCTATTTTATCATCGGGAAGATAATAAATGGCATCGGCCTGCATGCTTCCGTGAACTTCGCTCCCTTTTAAAATATCCTGGGCCTGTAAAAACACAGGCAGGAGGAAAAGGAAAAATACGAGACAGGAAAAAAGGTAGGTATTCTTTTTCAAGAGGTTCATTTTATTGTGGTAAAAGTTATATGGATCGTTCTTATTCGGTTAATTTCCCATCTTTGTTCAATTGTCTGACGAGGTCGATCAGGTGCAATTCGTCGCCTTCCGCAAACGAAGTATGCTGCCATACCACCTTGCCGTTGCCATCCAATAAAAAAGTATGAGGGATCGGGCCTACGTTCATGGCGCGTTTAAAATCGCTGTTTGGGTCGAGAAGCACTTCAAACTCCCACCCTTTTCCGTTGATCAACGGGCCTACCAAGGGTGCCGAACGGGAATCGTCAATGGAAACGGCGTACAACTTTACCCCGGTCTCCGTTACCCAGTCGTCGTAAACATCCGAAATGGCCGACAATTCCCGGATACAGGGCTTACACCAGGTTGCCCAAAAACTGATGATGATGGGCTTTCCGTTGTTGGTTATGTTTGTTGAATTAAAAGCAATTCCTTTGATATTCTGCATCGCTACCGATGGCAATTCCTTGTAAGCAAATACGCCATCCTGGGAATAAGCCCCTGATACAATCAGCAACATGGTCAAAATCAAAGTCAAATTTCTCATAAAAATCGTTTTTTGCTGCATAACGAAACTAAATAAAAGTCCCGGAAATATAGGTTTTTCCGGGAAGTACATGGCTAATGGTTGTCGGTAATGATCCGGCCCTCTGGTTTTTCAACAGGACGCTTGATTGGCAATACCCCGGCCATCTCGCCCAAAACATTGACTAAGTCGGATCCGGTAGGCACGACAATTTTTGAATTTTCTTTCAACGCCGTTTCCATGGCCTGGATTTTTCGCAGGATCTGTGCATTGCCAATGAAGTATTTTTCAGCGGCTTCGTTGACCAGTGCAATGGCCTGTGCCTCCCCTTCAGCTTTTAAAATCGCACCCTGTTTGATCCCTTCGGCACGCCGGATTTCGGCGCGCTTTTCGCCATCAGCGCGGGTTTCTGCCGCAGTGGCAAAATCGATGGCGGCAATTTTTTCATTTTCTGCCTTAACAATCTTGTTCATGGTTTCCTGAACATCTTTGGGCGGGTCGATCTCCTTCAACTCCGTCCTCACGATCTGAATGCCCCAGTTCTTGGTCTCGTCCAATAAAGTCCCATGCAACTCCTTGTTTATTTTTCCGCGTTCGCTATTGGCCGATTTCAGCGTCATCGTCCCAATGATGTTTCGAAGGGTGGTCCTGGCAAGGTTAACAATTTGGTATTCAATACTATTGACGTTATATTGAGAATTTTTTACGCTCTCTTCATCGGCATTGATCTTGAAATAAACCTGGGCGTCCACCTTGGCGTTCAGGTTGTCGTTCGTAATGATCTCCTGAGGTTCGGCATTGATCATTTTTTCGGTAACGTTCACTAAGTACATCTTTTCAATGAAAGGAATGATCCAGTGAAAACCAGGCATGGCAAACCGGTTGTATTTTCCGAAACGTTCAACCAAAGCCCGGTGGGTCGGGCGGACAATCCGGATACCTGCAAAGAAAAGGAGAAGAAGGATTCCAATTATCAGATAAATTGTAACATCGTTCATGGGGAAAGGTTTTAAGGGTTAAATACATTTAATGTACAAATCTATGAAAATAAGGATAAAAATGATCTTTCGCAAAAAAAATATTTTTGTTTTTGTACCTTCGCAGCAAAAAAAAACGGAAATATGAACAAAAGCATCGTTTCATTCGTGGCATGCGCCATTTTTGTATTCACCTTCCACACAGGTTACAGCGATGGGAAGAAAGAGGTTAAACTATCTGCAGAAGATTCGCTTATGAAAGAAAAAATCAGTGAATATGTGATGGTCAGGTTGAAAACCAATACGGAAATACTGACAGTAAACGAGAAGAAAATGATACCCTTGCTGATCGAAGCGGCAAAAATCATCGACGGGCTTTACTGGCAACAGGTCATAGGGGAAAAGAAACCCTTTATGGACAGCATTTCCAACCGGTATGAACGCCGTTTTGCCGACATCAATTACGGGCCATGGGATAGGCTGGACAACAACAAGCCTTTTGTAAAAGGATATGAGAAAAAGCCGGCTGGCGTCAATTTTTATCCAAAGAACATGACCAAAGCCGAATTTGAAAAATGGCCCAACAAGGATAAGACAAACCCCTATACCATCGTTCAAAGAAAAAGCGACAAAACGCTCTCCATCCTTTGGTATCACGAAGCATTTAAACCGGAACTGGAAAGGGCGGCAGGTTATCTGAACAAGGCAGCGTTGTTGGCCGAAGACAGCGGGCTTAAAAAATATTTACAGCTCAGGGCAAAGGCATTGCTGACCGACGATTATTTTGAAAGCGACATGGCCTGGATGGATATGAAAAGCAATACCCTGGATTTTGTGGTAGGACCGATTGAAAGCTATGAAGATGCGCTTTTCGGATACAAAACCGCCTATGAATCGGCCCTGCTCGTCAAAGATAAGGAGTGGAGCCTGAAATTAGAAAAATTCGCCAAACTTCTTCCCGGGCTTCAGCAACAGTTGCCGGTAGCAGAACCTTATAAAAGTGAGAAACCCGGTGCAGATTCAGACCTGAACGCTTATGACATTATATATGTTTCGGGCCAGGCCAACGCCGGGAGCAAAACCATTGCCATCAACCTGCCTAACGACGAAAAAGTACAACATGAAAAAGGGAGCCGGCGTTTACAGCTCAAAAATGCCATGCGCGCCAAATTTGACAACATCCTGGTACCCATTGCCGGTCTGCTGATCGATTCCGCCCAAAGAAACAACATTAAGTTCGATGCTTTCTTTGCCAATGTCATGTTTCATGAAGTAGGCCATGGGTTGGGGATGAAAAACACCATCAATGGCAAAGGGACGGTAAGGGAAGCGCTCAAAGAGACCTATTCCCCTTTTGAAGAAGCCAAAGCCGATATCCTCGGGTTGTTCCTTTCCACAAAACTGATCGAAAAGGGGGAAATCACGGGGATTACCAGCGAAGACTGTTTTGTGACTTACATGGCAGGGTTGTTACGGTCGGTGCGGTTTGGGGCCGCCAGCGCCCATGGAAAAGCCAACATGATGTGCTTTAACTATTTCGCCGATCAGGGCGCCTTTGAACAAACCCCCAATGGCAACTACAAGGTCAATTTTGATAAAATTACCACAGCCATGAACACCTGGGCAAAAATGGTATTGACCTTTGAAGGGGATGGCAATTACACAGACGCCACTGCCTATCTGAAAACCCATGGGAATATCCGGGATGGATTGAAAAAGAACCTCAACCGGCTAAAAACCGCCCATATCCCGGTCGATATCGTATATACCCAAGGGGCCAATTATCTGGGTATAAAGAAATAAACTTTCCCCCGTTTTTTGGTTTTTTCGATTTTATTATTGTATGTTTGTACAATAATAAATCAAAAAATCGAAAAACATGGCCGAAACTTTACAAGAGAAAGCCGATGATGTCCTCAACCGGGCCATCCTTGCGGCAGCAGAATTTCAACAATTCGATCAGGCGCAAACCGACCATATCGTTGAAGCTGTTTTCAAAGCGGGATTGAACGCACGCGTAAAACTGGCAAAGATGGCGGTCGAAGAGACCGGGATTGGGATATGGCAACACAAAGTCTGGAAAAATGTAATCGCCACCCAACTTGTTTATGAAAGCATCAAAAACGAGAAAACGGTAGGCTCCATTTCCGACGATCCCGTTACCGGCATCACCGAAATTGCACAACCTTTAGGTCCTGTCTTTGCCGTCACACCGGTAACCAATCCCACTTCGACGGCCATGTATAAAATACTGATCTGTCTGAAGACCCGCAACCCCATCATCATCAGTGCCCATCGCGGAGCGGCAAAATGCACGGCCGAAGCGGCACGGATATGTTATGAGGCAGCCCTCGAAGCCGGAGCCCCGGAGGATTGCATACAGGTAATCTCCTCGGGATCGCGCGATTTTACCCACACCATCATGGCCCATCCCAAACTGGCACTGATCTTAGCCACAGGGGGCACCGGACTGGTAAACGCTGCCTATAGCTCGGGTAACCCCGCCATTGGGGTCGGCCCGGGAAACGTTCCCGTATTTATTGACGAAACCGCCGATCTTCCCTTTGCCGTCGAAAGCATCATCACCTCCAAAACCTTCGATAACGGGACCATTTGCGCCAGCGAACAATCCATCGTGGTTGAAGAAAAAATGGAACCTCAGGTCCGGAAAGAATTTGAACGGCAACATTGCTACTTCCTTACCCCGGAAGAGATAAAAAAAGTGGAAAAAATCGCCATCGTTCCCGAAACCATGTCGATGAGCCCTTTCATTGTCGGGCAATCGGTGGAAACCATCGCCACGAAAGCCGGGATTACGGTCCCCGAAGGAACGAAAATCCTCATGGCCAAACTCGACGGGGTCGGAAAAGAATACCCCCTCTCCCATGAAGTCCTGGCCCCGATCCTTGCCTACTATTCGGCAAAAAACTACCATCAGGCCATACACCTCTGCATCGACCTGAATTATTTAGGCGGGATCGGCCATAGCGCCGGTATCTATTCCAACAACGAAAAAAGGATCATGGAATTTTCACAGGTCATCAATGCAGGCCGGATTGTGGTCAATACCCCTACCTCCCATGGCGCCGTCGGGGGCACGTACAATATGCTGCTGCCTTCGCTCACTTTAGGCTGCGGGACCGGTGGGAAAAATATTACCACAGAAAATATCTCGGCCAAACACCTCATCAACATCCAACGGGTATGCCGCAGAAAAATGAACGATAAATTTATGTCGGTCAACCATGCGCTTTACCTCGACGAAAATTCAAACGACGCCGTGCTGCAGTATGATTATCACAAAAACCATTAAAAAACAAAAACTATGGTAACAACCGATTATAACAACAACGAAAAAATATTGACCTGTTCCTTCCCCGACCGGTTGGATACAAACGCAAGCCTGGTTATCGGCGAGGAAATCAACAATACCATGGGTTCGATCCCGGAACTGAATGGGCCTTCCGATACGATCGCTGCCCGGATTGTTTTCGACATGAAAGATACCAGCTTTATCTCCTCCTCCTTTATCCGGATCTGCGTCGCAACCGCTAAAAAAGTGCCGGCAGGTCATTTCAGCATCCGGAATTGCGATCCTTTTATTAAAAAAACATTTAAAATCTCGGGGCTCGACATCATCCTGAATGTCACCTGACCGGGGATTAACCTGAAACCTGAAACCTGAAACCTGAAACCTGAAACCTGAAACCTGAAACCTGAAACCTGAAACCTGAAACTTTCAACACGAACCCTCCCTCGGATCGCCCTGTAGGGGCATTTTGGCCATCTTTTCCACCTGCATGTTCGGAAAACCAAATTCTTCGACAATTTTTCCCTTTACCAGGTAAACACCGTCGCCCCGGAATGGATACTGTTCAACCGCTTTTGGAAAGTGGACGGTATCAAAAAACCGGCCATTGACATCGATGAAAGTACCAAAGTGCATCCACTCCCTTTTTATCGTGCGCACATATTTTATCGTAACCAACAATCCCATCATACGGGTCGTTTTTCCAACATTACCGGCCATTTCATGCGCAAGGACATCGCCCCGGGACTTTGTTGCAAGAAGGTCAAAATAGGTTCGGGTTATGGGAAACCCCAGAAACTCAATTTCATCATACACATCGGAAAGGTCATTTTGTTCAAGCACCGGAAGTTCAAATTTCCTGACGGCCGTTTGGAAAAGCAATGGATTTGCGATTTCAGGTTGTTCAATTTCACGGTTGGGCGAGGTAGCGAGGCAGCGAGGTGGCGAGGTGGCGAAATTTTCGAGTGAGATCGTTGGTTTTCCGGGTGCCGGGCGCCGGGTGCTCGGTGCTTGTCTTTTCCCCAACAACATATGGGCCTCCCACAATAATGAAGCCTTTGATTTACCGGTAAACCGGAATGCCCCTACCCGGATGAGGATGATCAGTTGATCAAGGGCCACAGGCACCCGATGAAGAAAATCCTCCAAATCCCGGTATGGCTGCCCGATAATTTGCCCCCCTACCGCTTCACCCAAACATTCTCCGCCCGATATCTGGTCGCCGGAACCCGGACTTTGTACATCGTACACCCGATACCGCATATCACAAATCAATTTTCCCGTTTCTGCTTCCAACCCCGACACATGAATAAACCCCAAAAAAATATCTTTTCCATGGATCGTGGTTTTGTGCCCGCTCCGGTTTACACAGGGAAGATGCAAATGGGCGCCCGCTATTTTGGCTTCATTGAAATAAACCCAGGATGGATAAAACCCACCAAAATTGTTGATCACGCCGGTAATAAACTCCAGCGGATAATGCGCTTTGAGATAAAGGCTCTGGTAGCTTTCAACCGCATAGGAAGCCGAATGGGCTTTGGAAAAAGAGTACCCCGCAAACGATTCAATCTGACGCCAGACCTCTTTTGTTAAGCTATCCGGATAACCAAACCTCCGGCAATTGTCGAAAAATTTGTCAATAATGCGCTGTAACTCTTTTTTTGACCGGAATTTCCCGCTCATGGCCCGGCGGACCACATCGGCATCGGCAAGGTCGAGTCCGGCAAAATGGTGACAAACCTTCAACACATCTTCCTGATAAACCATGACCCCGAACGTTTCCTTTAACTGCGCTTCCATCACCGGGTGAAGATATGTGAACTTCCCCGGGTTATGATAACGGAATATATACGCTTTCATCATCCCCGACCGGGCAACCCCCGGCCTGATAATGGAACTGGCAGCCACCAGCGTACGATAACTGTCGCATTGCAACTTCTTTAACAATCCACGCATGGCCGGGCTTTCCACATAAAAACAGCCGATGGTCTGCGCCTGCCTGAGCAACCCCTTCACCTTTTCGTCCCTCTTGAAAACCTCGGTCTGGTGTATATCAATCCCAACCCCCTGGTTCTTTTTCACAATTTCCACCGTTTCATAAATATGGCCGATTCCCCGCTGACTGAGAATGTCGAGTTTTTCAAATCCGACCTCCTCGGCCACATACATATCGAACTGTGTGGTTGGAAAACCTTTGGAGGGAAGATCAAGCGCCGAATAACAAGTCATGGGCCCCTCGGAAATCAATACCCCGCCGGCATGAATGCTGCGTATGTTGGGAAAATCGGCCATCATCTCCCCCAATGCATGGATCTTTCGGATAATGTAGTTTTTATGTACCGACTCGTCGGGATGTTTTAAAAAAGCATCCATCTCCCCCTTGGGCAACCCATGGACTTTCCCCAATTCACGATAAATCGATTTATCACGGAAAGTTGACATGGCGCCAAGCAGGGCCGTATGTTCGCGGCCATATCGTTTGAAAATATAATCAATGACTTCATCACGTTCTTTCCATGAATAATCGATATCGAAATCCGGTGGCGAAGTCCGCCTGGGATTGATGAACCTTTCAAAGTAAAGGTCGAGCTCAATCGGGTCAACATTGGTGATTTTTAAACAATACGCCACCATACTGTTGGCGCCACTCCCCCTCCCCACATGGTAGAAACCACGCGACATCGAATAACGGACGATGTCCCAGGCAATCAGGAAATAGGCGGCAAAGTCCATCCGGACGATAATGTCCAGTTCATGCCGGACCCGGCGCAACGCCTCACTGTTCCCCTTGCCATAACGATACTGTGCCCCGTCGAGCGCAAGCTTCTCAAGCAACGCCGTATCATCATACCGACTGCCGGTAAACGTTTTTTTGTTCTTACAAACCTTGAAATCAAAATCGATGGCACAAACCTCCATCAATTGACGGGTATTGTGGACGATCTCAGGAAAGCCTCGACAACGTTCAAGCAGCGCATCCACCGAAACCATCATCTCATCGGGGGCGGCAACCTGATGGGGCTCCAACCGGCTCAACAACACGTTGTGGCCAACCGCCCGAAAATTGCGGTGCAGCTCATATTCCCGGCCATTTCTGAAAGTGACCGGCGCCATGAGCGCCATTCGGGGAATAAGGCCGCGATAACGCGAAAACAGGAGCAGGTTGAGTTCGGAAGGACGGATGCCAATATACGATTGACGGGTGAAGGGTGAAGAGTGAAGCGTGAAGAGTGAAGCGTGAAGAGTGGCACGTGGCCCGGCCAGGGGCAAATCATTCGATATTCGAAAATCGTTGTTCAATATTCGATATTCAGAACTGTTTGGAGACGAACGCAAAAAGAAGGAAAAGGGGTAAATAACAAAAACATTCTTAAACTCCGGGGCCATATCGGGCAAGGAAAGGTTCGAAAAATTATGCCGGCTCAGAAATTCGTTCAGCTCACAAAAGCCATCGTTGTTCATGGCCAGTCCGGTATAGAGCAACCGGTCGTCGCGCCTGAATTCAATCCCGGCAATGGGCTTGATGCCTCTTTCTTTGCACGCTTTAACAAATTCCATGGTACCCGTGGAGTTGTTGATGTCGGTGAGGGCCATGGCCCCGATTCGGTTTTTTACCGCTTCTTCCACGAGGTTTTCAATGGAAATCGTTCCATACCGCAGCGAATAATAGGAGTGACAGTTTAGGTACATCGGGGGTAACAATGCTTTTTGGTTTTGCCAACAAATGCCATTTGATTATATTTTAATCATTTTTCCGACTACAATATAATCATTTTTATGATTTTCACATAACCGGATTGAGAAAAAAAGCAAATCATGGTAAATATTTTTCCAGGGACGGCTTAAACAAGGCTAAATCTTATTTTGATGTACCGGAGAATTTGCCTATCACGACAAATATCAAAATTGAATAAAAACCATACGGGTTAAGACGGATCCCTGATGGGTTGAGGTGTATAAGCGAAAATGTCATTGCACCATTAAGCCCGTAGGGCTGTCATGGTTGTAAATTAAATCGTATGGTGCAACGTTAAACCCCGATGGGGTGACATTACTCCTTACCAGGTTGGTGAAAATGCCCCCATTATCTGTTTTTTATTTCACCCCTTCTATGTTGTAAAACAATAGGCTGGCGATTTATTTTTTATTTTTTTAACTTTGTATGATAAATCTGAAGCGGAAGTGAGCTCTGCTGGAGAGCAACTCACCAGCAATAG
>Ga0247841_10001224_pt1 | contig 59878 bp, 32 predicted proteins | sample LaCruzMarch2015__2_FD_192410 | JGI IMG/M metagenome (GOLD analysis project Ga0247841, IMG submission 192410) | Freshwater microbial communities from meromictic Lake La Cruz, Castile-La Mancha, Spain - LaCruzMarch2015_18m | ecosystem: Environmental > Aquatic > Freshwater > Lake | place: Spain...
GCTTTTTTTTGAGCAACATTAATTGCGCTTTTCCAAACGCTTGCTGCTTTTTTGTAAGCGTTTAAAACATTAGTTTCCATGAAATAACCTTATTTAGCAAGTGTTTTAAACTCATTTTATGGTTGAGTGTAAAACTTTTGGTTTTTCTCGGTAGGGCAAGATATATACTCTACCATTTTTTCCCAAACGCAGTCTGAAATTTAGTCCCACACGTGCTCCGGTAGTAGGAAGTTTTAGTGTTATTATTGATTCGTTTTGTACACCATTAGTGCTATTGAGTCTAAATATTTCTGCTTGTGTTTGTCTTGCAAAATCAATAATGGCTGTTTTTTCAGCGTCGGTTACTTTGGCTTTTTGTGAAATTACGCCTGAGTTTCTTAAGACATCAATTAAGTGTTTTTGGTTTCTTTTATTTCCAGCGTCAAACATTCCTGCGCTTCCAAGACCGATTGAGAAAAATGTGACTGTTTTTCTTTCTCTTGCGTTTTGCTTATCAAAGTTAAATGTCATTTGTCCTTTTCTTGTCCCAATTTTTCTTAGCAACAACATCACCACAAATTAAAATATTTATATACTTCATAACTTAATTTTACTCTTGGTGCTATTTAACCCCATCCACTTAATCCTGTTTGCTTCCCCCGCCAGTTCCACTAGGCGAAAGGGAAGACGCCTAAAAGTGCTGTTTACAACAGCACTAACAGAGACTAATTATACAACCACAAAAACTAAACCTCAAACACTTAACCCCATCCACTTAATCCTGTTTGCTTTCCACCAGTTAGTAGATCTTCTTTTGAGTATCCTAGTTCAGCAAGTATTTTTATCACTGCTGGGAGTACTTGGTTTTCTAAGTAGTAATCAACGTCATAGTCTCCTTCTGTAACGTATTCTTCTAGTTCTGCTTTGTCTGAGATGCTTTCTTTTCCACCAGTGTTGCGGGCTTCGTTTTTGCCGGATTTTGTTATGATAAAACTTAGCATTGATCCTGCTCCGAGTTCTTTTCCTCGAGCAATTGCTTTCATCGCTGCTGCTACGTGTGGTCCGATTGAATCGTAGTCTTTTGGTTCTCTTTGGAGTACGGTCATTATTTCTAGTTCTTTTTTTTCTACTTTTCCGCTTTTTAAATCTTTAATTACTTTTTTTATGTATTCTACTGCTTTTTCTGGTTTTCCTTCGCTTAGTACAAGTTCGATGACTTTTTTTTGGGTTTCTCTTGCTAGCATGCACCAATCTCTTCTCACGTATTCAAATCCAACTATTTTTAGTGCGCCTTTGTCGTCCATTAATGCGTATCTTTTTTTTGCTGCTCCTCCTTCTTTTTTTGTTACAAATATTCCTCTTTTATAGAATCCATCAACTTCAAGTTCCATGTCTTCTGGGAGTTCTGAGTTTATTTTTTCTACAAAATATTCAACATCTTTTTTAGTCTTGTCTTGCATTAAGAGAAAATTTGAATCTGTATCTGAGTATAAAACTTTGAATCCTGCTTTTTCTGATTTTGCAATTGTAGCTTGGATGTAATCTCTTTCCCATGATGTTGTGGCGCTTGCGCATTCTCTTGAGTACCATCTTGCTCTTGGGTAACCAAGGTATCCGTATACTGAGTTTAGTATTATTTTTAACGCCCATTGTTTTGCGAATAGTACTTTATCATCTATTCCTTCTTTTTTCTTGCGTTTGTATTCTCGTTTTAGTGTAAGTCTTTGTTTTAGCATGCTTTCTAGTATTTGTGGGAATAACCCTCTTTCTTTTGTGCAAAAGTAAGTGCCTTCTGGGGAAATGTTTTTTTTGCATTCTGCATGCTCACAGTTTAGAGTTTCTGGGGAAATATTGTGGCTTATTATTATGCTTGGGTAAAGTGATGCAAAGTCTAGTACTGCTATGTTTTCGTGTAATCCTGCAATTGGTTCTTTTACGAATGCTCCTTTTATTGGGTTCATTGTTCTTTGGCTTACTTCGTTTTCTTTTGGTTTGTTTGGTGCAACTATTTTTCTGTAGTGGGCTTCTTTTAGCAAGAGGTCTTCTACCATTTGTGATGTTGTGCTTCTTGTTGTTTCGTAGAGTGTTTGTGAGGTTAGTTTTGAGATTTCAACAAATAACGGCAAGAATTCTTTTGCGATTTTTAGTGCTACTCTTGAATCTTTCAAGTTGTAATCTACAAGTCTTTCAAGTTTTTTTGTGTCTTTGCTTTCCCATGCTTGGGTTATTTCAATAGGAGTAACTTTTTCTTTTACTTCTCCAAATACTTTTTCTGATACATTTTCAATATCTAGTTTTACTGCGTTTACTGCTCCGGTTCTTTGCAAGAATCGCATTATTTGATAGGAGTCAATATGTTGTACTCCGTTTAGTTTTACAGCGCCATCCATTCCCTTTCGTAAGGTCCTTGGGGCAATTCCATTAATTAAAAAATCTAGTTTGTGTTTTTTTGCGCGGTCTTTTGTGTATGCAAAATCAAAGTTGTCTCCATTGTATGTTACAATAAAACTATTGTCATGGTTTAGTTCTGTTATGGTTTTTTCTATTAATTCCTTTTCATCGTCAAGTATTTCTAGTTTTGGTACTTTTTTGGTTCCGTAGGACATTACTCTTTCATAATTTGGTTTTGTAGAGTTTAGTGCTACATCATTTGCTACTATTGAAACCATTAGTATTGGTTCTATTCCGATGGAAAACTTTTTGCCAACTCTTGTTTCTAAGTCAAATGCTGTTGCTTTTCCAATAAATTCTCCTTCAATTGTGCGGATGTTTTCAATTATTTTTATTTCACCTTTAATTGCGATTTTTTGTTCTTCTTCGCTTTCAAGGTCAATCACAACATCAAGATCAATCTTATCATTACTTTCTAACTTATTCTTACTTTTACCATTATTTTTATTAACACCTTTAGCAACACCCTTAGCATCACTTTCATCCTTGTTTTTACCAGTACTTTTATTGTCCTTTTCTTCTTCGCCTAGTTTTTCTTCAAATACAACGTTGTATTCTATCCAGTTCCCTGGTTCTAGTCTTTTGTTTTGCAAGTATTTTTTTGCGTATTGTATGTCATATTCGTGTTTTTCATATCCCATTTCTGAAAATGTTTTTCTTGCTTGTACTAAGTGATTGACTTTGTTGAATTCTATTTTTAGTACTGTTTTGTCTTTGTACTCTAATTCGGTTTGTGTAGCACTTTTTGCTTTGAATTTTTCTTCAAAACCAAATGTTAGTCCTAGTACTTCGTTTATAGTTCGCTTTGCATCTGCTTTTGTTGAGAGGATATATAAATATGGGGAAAAGTTCTTGTCTTTTATCCAATAATGTTCTTTCCCGTTAAAGCAGTATAATAGTATTTCGGATTTTTCGTTTGAATCAATGTAAGTTGCGTCTAGTAGCATTGCTTTTTCTTTTATTCCCTTTGCCATACAATACATTTTTAAGTATCAAAACCTATTTAATAATAGCCGGGTTAATTTTATTGAATTGTGTTGTTTATGCCAAGACCTGATAGATCAATGGTTCAAGAAGGGCAAGGCGCCCCTATGCAGATGCAGGAGCAGCGAGGAGGCCCCCAAATGCCTACTGTTAGTGGCGGCGGGGGGATTAGAGAGGATATTCGTGCGTTAAACTCTAGTATTCTTCTTGTTACTCAAAAGATTAAGTATCTTGTGAGAAATGAAAAGATTCTTGGTCGTAATCTTGTTGTTTTGAATAAGAAAATTAAAAATCTTGAAGATAAGGTTGTTAATGCTCCCCAGCTTTCTGCTCAAAATTCTGCTTCAAGTGATGAAGTTGGTGCGTTAAAGCAACAAATTGCTCTTTTTAGTGCTCAGTTTGAAGATATGCGAAGTAGGACGGCGAGTAAAGAAGAGCTTAAAGAATTAAAGTACGTTATTGATTCGATTAATCCGCTTGATTTTGCTACTCTTTCGCAAGTAAGGGATATTATTGATAAACGATTAAAAGAAAAAGAACAAAAATAAATTTAATCCCTAAAACCTGAATAAGTTTATCACAAAAAATCAAAAAAAAGCTTCTTACTTTTAATTAATTATATTTTGACTTTTATACAAATAAGTTTAATCATATTCTAATTTTTACACAAGTAAATTCAAATATATTTTAACTTCCATACAAATAAGTTTAATCATACTTTAAGTTTTGCACAAGTAAGTATTTTACCATTTGGTTTAGTTTGCTCTTGGTGAGCCGCTTAGTGTTGGTCTTAGTGTGATTCGGTAGTTTCTTTTTCCTTTTATTGATACGGCTACATCTTTTCCAGCTACTATGCTCATTTTTGCGATAAATGTTTTGGATAGTGTTTCAGGTAGTTCTTTTCCTGCGCATACTATCATTCCAACTCCTCTGTTTTGGAGTCTTGATATGGCAGTCATGACTCGTTCTTCGTTTGCTGCTAGTAAGTCGTCAAGGTTTGGTATAACAAGGACACAATTTTGAGGATTATTTTCTGATGCTGCTTTTGTTATTTGTCTAAATAATGTGTGCATGAATACTAGTCTTTCATCTAAGTCAAGTTTTTTTATGTCAATTACTATTGCTCTGCCTATTTTTCCTACAACTAGTTTTGTTAGTTCATCTATTGGTAAGGGTATTCCGAAGAGGTTTGGGAGTTTTTTTTCTGATATTCTTAATATTCTTTCAGCTCTTAATTTTTCGTATTCGCTTATTTCTTTTGTAAATAGCACTTTGTCAATTAGTTCTTTTATTGTATTTACTTGGGCTGAGAAGCAAAACATCGATAATTTTTTGTTAAATTCTAAGTCAAATAATCCGTTTAGTTCTAGCATGAACATTAAGTCTGCGTCTTTTAGTGAAACGTTTATTGATTCTTTTGCTATCATTGGTCGGATTGGGAATGCCATTGGTTCAAAGTCAACTATTTCTTCTCTTAGTTCAATTGCGTTTGTTGATAGTACGCCTAGTTGGGAGAAGTATCCTGTGTCATCTAGTATTAGGACTGGGTAATTTTCAAGTAGCATTTGTTCGGAGATAACATAAGCGGTGTAATACAAACTTAGTCCGCTTCCTATGATTTGGGTTTTGTATAAGTTTTTTGCGTTTTCTTTCATTATTTCTCTTGTTTTGCTTAAACCAAGTTGTATTATTGGGGCAATGTCAGCAGGGTATTCTTTTCCTTGTGCGATATCCATTTTTGTTAATTTGTTTTCTTTGCTTCCTAAAACGAATTGCATTATTGTAAATGGATCTCCTAGTACTCCTGCGTAATCAGTTTTCGGTACTGTGTCAAGTTCTTTTAGGTCTATTGCACTTGCTCTTGCTAAATCAACAATTGTCGCTGTTCCTTCGTCAGTTTTTCTTATTATGTTATCAATTTTCATTGAATAATCTTCTTGTTTAAAATCAACGTAGAATGGGTCAAATGATATAAAAAATATTTTTGATGTTTTGTCTCCAAGATTTTTTTCAACCGCAAAACAATTTTTTGGCAAGGTTTGAACAAATGCTTCAAGTGATCCTTTTGCTAGGTATGCTTTGTATCCTTCAATTACTGCTCCGCTTCTTTTTCCTTCTTTTTTTTCATAAATTATTGTAATATAAAAGTGTTCAGGGTTTACGACTACTTCAACTTCGTGTCCGTAGGTTTGTCCGCTAAAAACCACTTCCCATGGCCCAAAGTCAAGTTTCATTTCCATAACTAGTTCAACGTAAATTAGTGCTTTTTGGTATTTATGCTTTTTGTGGTAGGTAAATTTGATTTTTATTGATGTTAAAATTCTAAAAGCGATGGTTTAAATACATTAAAAGCATTATTTGGTAAAAGTAGTTAATTTAGTTTTTGGGTTAGATTTTGGTTTGAGTGATTTAGATGCTTAATGAGCAAATAATGATGGATACTGTTAATCGTCTTATTGAGGCGGGGATTGATGATCCTACGATTATTTCAACGCTTGTTGATGCTGGTTTGACGACTGAGGAAGCGAATACTGTTTTGGCTAAGGCAAAGCAACCGGCACCACAGGATTTGCCTGCTCCTCAACGTTCTGTTCAGCCGCAAGAAGTTCAGATATTAAGAGAACAGGTTCAAACTACCGCGCAACAACAAGACTTACATCAAACCATGATGAGTAGTGCTCTTGATGAGCATTCTCAAAAACTTGATAGTATTGCAAAAACTGTTGATGAAGTTAGATCTAATATTGATTCGTCTAAGACATCTGTTGATTCTTCACTTTCTTTTAGGGTTTCTGAGATGGAGCAAAAGCTTGAGGATATTAATGCTGCAACTAAGGCTAGTATTGATTTGCTTGGGAAAATCCTTGAGAATAATAGAAAGATTCTTGTTGAACTTGAAGCTAAGAAGTGACTTAGTGCTGCGTCAAAAATTGATTTTAAGATTGTTTAATCAGAGGCATTGGTTTTCATAATAGTTGTTTTTATGAAATTAGACACTGGGAGATTTCTCCTCAAAGTTAACCAAGCCAAGGCTAGGAAGAAAAAAATGAAGTTTTTTCAGCAGTTGCATAGTCTAAAAACTGGAAAATCTTTGGTTGAAGGTGGCAGCCAGCGTTCTCGGTTTAGGTTGCTAAAAAGAGTTGCTGCTAAACAATTTAATGATGCCGCTTTGATTATTGAAAGAAAATCATTTGTTAAGGCCGGATTTGAACTTTTTTTTGTTCCCAGTGAAGAGCATATGAATGCTTTCAGGAGAGGAGGAAATTTGTGTTTAATAGCAGGGCCGTCATCCACATTGCCTGGTTCGGTTGGTTTTGTTGAAGTTTGGAAGTCCAAGCTTTCGCTTACAAAAAAGCATTCTCCGCAAAAGTTTTTTGTTATTAAAACTATTCAGTCAAGTTTTAGGGTTTCGAGAAATGAAGGAAATACGCATGAAGTAGTAAAGCCAAAGCCAAGTCAGTCAGTTAGTAATAGTTTGGCAAAAAGGTATTCGGATTGGAGGATTCATTTGCTTAGGCAAGTATTTTTTAGAGCAAGTAAATCTGGAATCGGGGTTGTGCTTGAAAAACAACTTTATACTAGACCAAGCCAAATTTCGGATTTTATTGGTACTGCCGAGTCACAAGGGTATAAAATCAAGCGATTTAGAGAGTATATTTTGGCTGTTACACTACCAAAATTAGCAAGTAAATAAAAGGTGGTTATTGTATGGTCAATCACAAAATATGTCCAAGAAATTGAGTTTATAAGCACTTTTTTATTTGTAATTCTACTAACACTCACTCCATTTATAGGCCAAATTCGCACTTGCTTTACTTGAATAGTGCTTCAAGTTCAGAGAAAAAGTTTTTTGCGATGTTTGATGTTTTATGAAGCCATTCTCTTGTATTAACTTGGGTAGAGTCAACAGGTTTTTTTATTAAGTGTTCGCTTGCTTGCTTTGAAACACCTTTAACATACCCGTCAAATTTTGCTTCTGGGTAAAAAGCATCTGTTTTTTTCATGTCTTCCCATGATTTTTTTGCTTCTTTCTTTGTGCGTGGATATGCTAGCACAAGTAAAGCTATTGCGATGAATACGAATGCAAACCATTCAAGTTGTGCCCACAAAAATATTGCGGCGATTACTAGGGATATTATTGCTCCGCTCCAGTTCATAATTACCTTTACTCCATTCCGGGCATTCCGCCACCCATTCCGCCAAGTAATCCTGCGTATGGATCTGCTGGTGCTTCTTCTTTTCCAAGTCCGAGTAAGTAAGCCAAGCCTAAGAGTAAAAATACTGCTACTATCCAATATTCTTTCATTCCAATTCCATTTACTACGTATAAAACGAATACTGAAAATACTAGTAAAATACTTATTTTAACATCTCTTGACGCAAGTATTAGTATTGTTGCGGCACCCAAAACTATCCATAGTTCTCCAAGTTGTACCGCAAATCCTAGTAGTGCAACTGAAACTAAAAACATTAACAAGTCCATCTAAATCAAATCCAAATAATAATAAAATTAATTTACACTTTTGTTTTCGGAACTCTTTCAAGCAAGTCTTTTCCGAATACTGCCCAGATGAATAAAAGGAAAGGTATCCAGATTAGGTCAGGAAAGTTGTAAAATAAAAGGAATGTGATTACTATTGCTAGTAGTAATCCTAAGTTTGGTCCAACTTGTTTTTTTCCCCATGCATAAATCCAAAGAAAATAAACAATTAGTAATACTAGTGTTAGTGTTGTGAATATGTCTTCTCCGCTTATTGCTGCAAATACATCAATCGCCATTCTCACACACCTTATCAAGTACATTAACTTCTACTAATTCATATCATCTACTAACCACTAACTCATTTTCATCCACTAACCACTAACTCATTTTCATCCACTAACCACTAACTCAATTCTACCTATTAACCACTAACTCATTATTACCTACTACTCACTAATTCATTTCTCTAATTAAATAACTACTTTCTCATTCTAATTAAACTTATCTTCTTTAGTCAAATCCTTCTAACTTAACTGATTCTAATCAAAAAAAATTTAATTTTTTTCTTGAATATTATTAATTATTTTTTCGTGAACATCATTAGTGTCTGTGAGCCCCAGATTAGTACACTAAATATTCCTAGGGATGCTAGTGTTATTGCCATCCAGCCGGTTGCTCCTACCCACCACCATTTGATTACAAGGAAGTATATCAAAATCCCTGATACTAGTAGTGTTAGTACTCCGTTTCCTAAAAATCCTCTTACCATCATGAAGATTGAGAATACGAGTATTATTTTTATGATAATGTCAATTGGTGGGAAAATGTACATTAGTATGGGTAGTAATACAACTGCTCCTATCATTAATCCAATTATTACAAATAAAAAATTTCCTTTTTCATTCATTAAAATCCCGCCCTTTTTCGCATTTGCATCATTTGGTGTTGTTTTTCTTTTAGTTCTAGTCCTGTCATGTGTTCGCCTTCTCCTTCTTGTCCTGCTCCGTGTTGCCCTCCGGCAAGCATTTGTGGGCCAACAATAAAGAAGTCCATTGCGAGTTGTACTCCTCCAAATAGTGCTAGCATATATAAAATATATATCCCGCCAAAGTATATGAAGTAATCAAATATAATAAACCAAGCCATTACTGCAATTACTAGTAATGCAAGCGGTCCTTTTCCAAGGTGTTGTACAACATAAGATACTATTGTCATTAGTACAAATATTTTGAGTACAAAAGTCATGTCCCCAATTAATCCATCAAGAAAAAGTAGTGGAGGCATTAGTTGAGAAAACCCCAAAGTAAGCATGGTTAAGAGCATTATTTCACACTACCAGTAGGAATTTGTAATATAAAAGCGTTTCTCGACCAAAAAGAGTTTTTTAGAAATTAAGGAGTGAAAGTTTTTTAGTTTATTCCTACTAGCGTTAGTTCTTCTTGGTACAAGCTTTTTCCTGTTGATCCGATTGCTCCTTCTGTTGCTACTGGGTTCCACCAGAAGGTTGTGCTTGAGCCGTCGTTTGATAGGCATACTTCGTTGTTTTCTACTGCTGTAAACAAATCTTGTAGTGAGTTGATGTAGTCTCCGCTGGAGTTGTATGTCATTCCACTTATTCCTTTTAGGTCTACTGTTTCTGAGAATGAGTTGTCTGGGGTCCAGAATGTTGTTGTGTTATTTTTTTGAGTTAGCATGTATGCTGCTTGGTCTACTGGTGTGAATAGTGTTGTTTTTAGGTACATTGTTCCTTTTTTTGAGATGTTTCTGTATTCGAATCCGAATGTGTTTTCTCCAAGTTTTGATAATCTGTAGTCTGGAGAATTATAATACATTTCTACTGCGTTTGCTCCGAAGTAGTCTTTGCTTTTTGCTGCTCCTGTCCAGTATGCTATGTTTCCTCTTGTTACTACTGCTCTGTTTGGGTTTTCTACGCTGAATGCTATGCTTCCTTCTGTTCCTTCAATTGGGTTTTTTAGGATTACTGGTGTTGCGTAGTTTGGTGTTAGTACCATTTCTGCGTTTGTTCCGTATACATTTACTGCTCCGAGTTGTCCTCTTGTTGATACGGATGAGTTTACTCCTTCAAAGGATGTTGTGGTTTTTGTTGTTACGCTCATGACTCCGTTGCTTGCTGCGTTATAGAAAGTATAAACTCCGTTTTGGTTGTAGTTGCTTATTTCGATGTCGTTTTCTCCTTCTCCTCTTTGGTATATTGCTCCGTATCCTTGTCTGCCGCCTTTTTCTCCAAGTTTGCCGTCAAATGGTATCATGTAGAATGGGCTGTCCACGCTTGGTTTTTTTATTAACAATAATTCTACTGTAATGTTTGTGTTGTTGCCGTCTATTACTAAGAATTTGTCTTTTGCGTTTAGTCTTACCCAAATATCATATAGCCCTGGTTCGATAGTGTTTTCTCCGGAGAATTTTTTCTTAATTTTAAAGTTTCCGCTTGTTAGGTAATCTACGATTGCTTTTTCGTCTGGGTCAGCGATTTGTAGTATTCCTTTTCCATAGTATTCTTTAAAATCTCTTAGGAAGTCTTCACTGAATGCTTCTTTTGTTAGGTATGCCCCGAAGTTTATGTGGTTGTATAGTTCTGCTGGGTCGCTTATTCCTTCTGTGTATGTTGGGTTATTCATTGCTGCTACGTAGTATGTTAGTCCTGGTAGTCCTGCGATTGAGTCTGTTGTTTGTGGCATCCAACAATCTTCATTTTTGTCTCGGTATAGGAATGCTCTTGAGAGGGATCTTGCGTCTCCCATTGGTCCGTTCATTACTGCTGTGAAATAATATACTCCTTCAAATTTGGTTACTGTTACTGTATCAAGTACTTTTTGACTGTCTCCGATTGGCACGTCCCATTCTATTACATTGTTTGGGTATTCTGGTGTTGCTTCTCCGCTTCCTTTCCATGCGAAGCTTATGTATGATGTTTCTACTTTTCCGCTTTTGTTGCTTATTTTTAGGGTTGGTGTTACTTCTCCTGTTGTTACATCTAAATTTAATTCCATATCGCTTATTCCTATATATCCATCTGGGACATTATTTACTTTTGAGTTTACTTGTTCCATTGCTCTTTTTACTTCATTTTCTATTTCGTCAGGAGGGCAATTGAATTTTGCTCCGTTTGTTTTCATAAACTTTTGTAATTGTGAAAGTTTTTTGGTTAATGAAATCATGAATTGTGTTCCGTCACAATATACATGGTCTGGGTTTGTGTAGTCGCATGTGTCTGATTGTATTCCGCCCCAACTCCAATCTAGTTTTACTTTTGGCAAGGCTTCTTTTCCTGTTGCTCCGGTTAGTGCTCCCATATAGCAGGTCGTTGCTTTTTTAATATAGGATTCTTCATTTTTTGGTTCGCCGCTAATTACTCTTAAATGGTATTTTTGTGAGTATGGGTTTTCTGATATTCTTCCTCCTTGTCCGCAGTCGCCTTGTCCGCTTTCTGATCCTATCCAAAAGTTTCCGAAAGCATTGTTTTTGCAGAATACGTCATAATCAAATTCGCCTGTGCTTGAGTGTGGGCTTTCGCCTACTTTGTGTACTATGCTTCCGTGGTTGTGTACTGTTGCACTTACTGTGAATATTCCGTATCTTGGTACTGGTTCGTTTATTCCATTATTTTCAAAGTTTAGTGCTACTGTTTCTTCTGCTCCGTATTGTGCGTCTTCAAAGTTCCACTCTGGAGTTATTTTGTCAAGTGAGAATTTTAATTCGCCTGCATCTGATGGTATAGTTCTGTCTTCGCTTACTGCTCCTGTTGGTCCAGTGTACTGTACTGTTGTTCCTTGCAAGAGTATTACAAAGTCATCCATTGGTACTACTGCAAAGTGTTCATCGCATTTGTATCCTGTGTCTCCCATTAGCCATCCGCCTACTACTGCTCCGATTATTGTTAGTGAGATTTGTACCCAGTTTATGCTACTTCCACCTGCAGCTAAGTATAATTTATTTGAATCTCTATTCAAAGCATTTTCTTGTGCGTTTATTAACGCAGCTAGAGGAATAATACCTGTTGATTCAATTGATTCCAATTTGCCCGGAACTGGAACTTTTACAAACCCTGATTGTACTGGTTCCCAACCTGGTTTAACTAGTGTTGGTGTAGTGTTTGGGGTTGTTCTAAATACCATTGTTGATGAATTCCAAAAGTTTCTTAGCCCTGATGAGTTTGCATAAGCATTTCCAAATTGACTTCCTACTGTCCCTAGTGTTACATCACCAGTGTAAGTTCTTCCTGATGGGATACTGTTTGATCTAAAAAAGTATTCATTGTTTCCAATATTAGTAATTTTTACTGGCCCCATTTCGGTATCAACTGTTGTTGTGTAACCTTGTACTGATGTTCCAAAGGCTTCGTTAAGCGTGGTTGAGGTATCAGCATGCATTCCAGTATATTTACTATTTAATCCCCCATAGAATGAATTTGACGCGCTTGTCATTGTGTTTTGTGTTTCAACTAGTGAGTTTAGTCTTGATTTTTGGTCTCTATTTAATCCTTGTCTTGATTCAAGGCTTTGCAAGTCTTTAATTTCTGAGGCTCTGTCACTTGGGCTTTGTCCTTCTACATCTTTTCCACCACTGCTTCCTCTAGCATCTTTGGCTTCTCTTGTTCCGGGGTGGTATGCTGATCCTATTAAATTTCCTAGCATTGCTCCCATCATTGCTCCTGTTAGTGCGCTTGCCCAATTGAATTCTGCGTCTTTTTTGCCCCAAACACATTCGTCTGCTTTTACGTTTACTGTTTCTGATACCATTTTGTTTGTGAGCATTATTGAGTCTTTTGCTCCTGTTCCTACTAGCATTAATTCAAATTTATTTAAGTTAAAGTATTTTGATTCTGGTTCTAAGAAGGATACTGGTACTTCTCCGATGTATGAGAATCCTGCTGTGCCTCTGGTTCTTGCGTGTATCGTTACGCCGTAGGTTCCTGGGTATGTTGGATTATATGTGTCTATTGTTTCTATTTTGTTTTGTAATGTGAATGCTTTTTTGCTTAGTACTATTTTGCCGTCTGTTCCTCCGGAGCATCCGGAGTCTTCCATGCATAGTATTATGTCAATCATTTGTCCGAGGCATGCGGTGGTGTCTATTTTGATTTGTGCTTTTTCTGCGTATCCTACTGGGAATGTGTCTGCGCTTATGCTCATGCATTCTTTTAGGTTTACTACATTTGTTGTGTAGTTCACTGTTTGTGGGCTGCTCTTTATTGTTATGTCTTTGAATTTTGCTTCGTATGATACTGCTAGTTGTACTGATTTTCCTACTGCTTCTTCTCCGGGTGCAAATGTTATTTCTCCGAATAGTTTTTCGTTTGCGCGTATGTTGTCAACTAGTTTTCTTCTTCCTCCATCAAGTGCTGTGATTCCTATTGCTGATCCTGTTGAGTTTCTTATGCTTATTTCTGCAATTCCTGGTATATCTGCAGGAGCATAAACTACTAGTGATTGTAGTGGTATTCCTACTCCATCTGATGTGCAGGCGTTGATTAGTTCAAAGTTGAATCTTACTTGTGCTTTTTCTGTTGTCATGCTTGTTTTGCTTGTTGGTTTTATTATTATGCATTCGTGGTCGGGGTTTGCGCTTGATGATATTCCTACGCTTAGTGGCATTTCTATGTTAAAGTTTAGTCCTGATTCTGGTTCTTCAAATACGAGTTTTACATTTCCTTGTACTGTTATTGGTTCGATGAAGTTGTCTTCTGTTATTCCATTTGCTAGTCTGATTTTTAATAGGTCAATTTCGAGTGTGTCTTCGGGCAGGATTGTTTTTTGTTCTAGTGTTAGTTCTTCAAAGTTTGCTTTTAGTGCGTCTTCATTTACTAGGTCTTTGAATTTTGAGTCCAGTATTATTTGTCTTAGTATCATTTTGCTTCTTGAGAGGTTTGCGAATTCTATTGTTTTTACTTCTTCTCTTTTTGAGAATGTGTTGAGTTCTACGTATAGTTCTTCAGGTACGGCTAGTATTAATGAATCTGATACTGTTGTTGAGAACATTTGTCTTGAGTAGCCTTCTTTTATTACTTCTATTAGTACTTTTGTTCCTGAGAAGTGTGCTCCTGATTTTACTTCTGCTCTTCCCATTCTGTCTGTTTCTTTTGAATCTATTGGGTATTGTTCAAAGCCAGGTTCTTTTGCATATACATTTACTGTTGCCCCTGGTAGGTATTCTCCTTTTTCGTCTGCGACTGTTACTTCAATCATCGTGTTTATTAGTGCGGGTATGAATTGTGGTGATATTCCTACATTAAAATCTTTTTCTCTTACTACGCTAATTTCTGTTTCTTTTGTGTAGATTATCTTGCCTTCTGATTTTAGTTCAAATTTGAGTGTTTCTGCACCCATTTTTGTTCCTTCAAGTCCAAATAGCATATCTATTGTGGAATTTTTTTCTAGTGATGTTATCACTTGGTTTTCAATGCTGTATATTGGTGTGTTATTTGTTAGTCTACTAGTTGCGTCTTTTATTTCGTAGTTTTTGATTTTGATTTTTTTGTCGCCGGCTTCATCTCCAACTATGGATATTGATAGTGTTACTGGTTTTTTTGCTGTTCCATAATCTATTCCTGAATTATTTAATAATGTAACATGGTAATTGTAGTTTGTTGTTTGTTTCATTGCGAATGGTTCATCTACATATAGTTTATCTTTTGTTGAGTAGAGCCATTCGGAGTTTGCGCAAAATCCAAATGTGCAAATAGTTTCGGTTCCAGCGTAATATTTATCAGAAAAATATGTGCCAGCGTAAAAGTCTTGTACTGCTGTGCTTTCTGGTCTTCTTATGTTATCAAATTTTCCTCTGTAAAAGAATTGTAATTCTTGGTTTGGTGCTGCTGTTCTTTTTACCATAAACCATACTTTTACTTCTCGCAGTCCTTTTCCAAATGAATCCCATTCCATTTCTACCCATTTTGATAATCCATCTGTTCGGTTTACGACCGCCCCATCAAAGTCGTATCCTTTTTCTGGGTCATAAGTTACTCCTCTTGCTTGTGATTTTAGTCCGCTTGCTTCTACTTCATCTATTTGCATTATATCATTTTCAAGTAGTGTTTCTTTTCCTACTCTAAAATTAAATTTCACGTTATTGTATGCGTTGTTAGATAGAATATAAAATTTTGCGTAGTATTTTTTTCCTGCTGCCATTGTTTGTACTGGTGCGCCATCAGCGTTGTATACTCCTTTGGATAGTATTTTTGGTTCTGCAATGTTTTTTAGCATTGTAATTTCTATGTCATAGATTCTGTTTGGCCATAAATCTATTGGTGCCGTGTAGTAGTTTTCAAATGTTTCTGCCATTACTTTTATGTAAACTTTTTGTCCTGCTTTTATGCTTCTTGCTGCGTATCCGTTTTCAATTGGTATTAATCCTGCTAGTCCGTGATCATCCGCGCTTACTCCGCTTACTAGTTGTACCTCTGCTGTTGCATCTATTTTGTTTCCCGTTTCATCAAGTACATTTATTTTTACTGTTGCGCTTCCTATTTCCATTTCTACGTTGAATTTGTTTATTGATTCTACTACTATTTTCTTTTCTATTGATGAACCAACAAAGGGTCCTTTTATTGCGTAAGCGTATACTAAATCAACAGGTTGTCCAGCAATTAGTGATACTTCCCCATTGGCGTCAGTGAGTCCGTAATTTTTTTCTTGCATTAGTTCTACTAGTCCGTCATTGTCTTTGTATTTTAGCATTACTTTTGCGTTTGCTACTGGAACTTTGTCTTGGTCCATTACAATTACTGTTGTTCTTCCTGCATTTGCTGCTGTTATTGCATCAAGCGCCATTGTGAAATTAATATCAGTTGATATTGTTTGTTTTGATTCTTTTGGTAAGTATCCGCCATTTAAATCTCCTGCTCTTTTTGCGATGAAAGCGTAATCTCCAAGGTCAGTGAAACTATAAACTGTGACTCCTAAATTGTCAGTTGTTTGTGATGCTAGTTCCCTTCCAAACGCATCTCTTAGGTTCACTGTTGCGTTTGGAACTATTGAACCTGTAACACTATTTACTACTTTTATCGTTGCTCTTGCTTTCACAGTTTTAAAAACATCAATTTGTACTTCTGTTGTTGAGCCAACAACAACATTTCTTGATACAAGTCCAAAGTTTCCTCTCGGGTCAGTTACTGTGATTAAGTAACTTCCAGGGTTTACATTTGTTATCGCTTGTGATTCTCCGTTTGTTGCAAGTTCATAAGTATTGTCGCCTGTTACATTTATTCTAAAATTTGTTCCGCTTACAGGAAATCCGCCGGATTTGATTATCACTTTTAATTGTGTTCCAACTGGTTCGATTGGTTCAAGAAATAGGTCATAACTTGTTGATTGCACTAAATATGTTTTTTGTTTGTACTTTGGATGATTTACTGTTGCAGTTAAGTGGCATCCAACTGGTTCAACTACTTCTAGTGCAAAGGTCCCTGAAAAAGTTGCTCTTGTCGGAGTTGGGAGATTTGATGATGAATCGCATCCAAATGTTAATGGGATTGCATCTCTTGCTAAAAATCCGCTTGATTCTTTTACTAGTATTTTTTTTGTTAGCGGAGAAAGATTTATGGGGGTTGTATTTTCTTCAAGTGTGATTACTTCATCTAGCGGCGTATCATTCATCGCAAATGATCCGCTATATGTTCCTCTACTTAAATTAATATCAAAAACTATTTCTTGCCCCATTTTTATTGCACTAAATGTTACTACTCCGCTTGAGTCAGTTCTTTGTTCTAATGTTTTTACTAGTTCTCCGTTTTCAAGTAGTTTTACATTTAAGAGTGTGTCATTTACCGGTCGGCCATCAGTGGTTTGTATAGTAAATGTTGCGTCAAATACTTGGTTTGTGCTTAGTAAGAGAAATACTCCAAACGCAACTAATAGTATTATCACTAAAATAAATAATATCATGCTTGGGATTACTTTGTCAATTGCATCAATTGCCCCACTAACTGGTAGTACTCTATCCACAGAATCCCAGAAGGAATACCATTTGTCTTCAACAGTAAGATAAATTCCTTTTTGTTCATTGACCATAGTGTAACACTTTAAGGTTGTTTCATTAAGAGAACGCATTGTTAGTATTTAAACATTATCAAGCGTAAAAATCTCCTTTTACTCTGCTTAAAAAAATTGGTTTTTGGATTTTTTATTACAATTAAGAATAACTTTTAACTTAATCTTTCAAGACATTGATTAATTTCTCCAAATAAATAATCTGTTATTTTTTTTTCAACAGGAATCCCTGCTCGGGCAACAATATCTTCTATTTCAGCAACGCTTACAAATTTAGAGTTTATTAGTTTGTTTGCGATTTCTTTTGCTGTTTTTTGTATTATTCGATGTTGTCTATTTGTTAATATTAAGCCACTTTGTTTATACAAGGATAGTCTTTTTGCCATTTCAAGTTTGTCAGTAGGCATTGCTTTTAGGGCGCGTAGTGAACGACTTGTCAACTTTATTCTTTTTGATTTTATGCCAACAGCGTGGATTTTTGTTGCAGCTAATTGTATTGTTCCATTTGAGAGTACTTTTTTGATTGGAAAGGCAAAAGTGTTTATAATCGGTTTTCTCTTTGGCATGATTTCCACAACACAAAATAGAAACTTGTACGGCTCCATTAGTTTTTTTAGTTATGGTCTTTTGTCTATGCAAGTGTTTTCGCGTGAGTTTATTTGTGCTTTGAATTCTGTGTCTGCTGTGAATTCTGTGTTGTTCCAGTAGTAGTCTCCGCCTATTACGCATACTTTTTGGTCATTTACTAGTTGGAGTACTTTTTCTAGTGTTCTTATTTCATCGCCTGTTGTTCCTACTTGTATTGTTGTTCCTGCACCGAATGGTGTGTATACTGCTGCTGTTCCTTTTGAGCCTGTTACTTTTAATACTGTTACTGTGTCTTGTGGTGCGAAGAATTGTCCGTAGAATGATGATTTGCCGGCTACTTTTGCCATTGGCCAGCATAGTCCGTATCCTTCATATCCAATAAAGCATGAATTTGCTTTGTAGTCTGGGGTATTATAGTATTGTGTCATGCTTGTTCCGTCAAATGCTACGCATCCTTGTCCTATTCCTTTCCATGACATAAAGCTTGTTCCTGTTTCTTGTGGTTGTCCGTTTACTTCTGCTGTGTAGAATGCTGCTGCATCGCTTTCTGTAGTTCTAGTGATGTCTAGTAATACTGGTACTGCTACGCTTGGTGTTATTGTGAAATCTACGTCGTCTCCGATTCTATAAATGCTTAGTACGTTTCCTTTTGTTGGTGTACTATTTAGTAATGTGAATGCTTGTGTTCCTGTTATTACTGACATGTTTACTCTTGTTGCTGCATTGCTTCCTGCTTTTGGTTGTGCTATTACGTTTCCTGCGGTTTCAGCGATTTGGAATACTGCTTCTGTTTGTTGTATGTAATCTGCTCCGTATCCTTGCCTTCCGTCGTCTGAACTTATTCCTATCATTCCGTCAAATGGTACGTTGTATATTGTGAAATCTGGTTCTGGTGGTCCTTGTGGTGCTAGGTCTAGTACTATTGATTCAATGTTGTTGTAATCCCATTTCCAATTGTTTTTGAATGTTACAACTATTTTTGCGTCGTATTTTCCTGCTTCCCATGGTGAGCTTCCTTTTGTTGACCAGTTTACGCTGAATTTGTCGCTTAAGAATAATTCTCGCAAATCTTTGTATTCTTGTGGTGAGGCGAGTATTTGCATTGCGTATGCGTCAAAGTCTTCTTTGAAGTCTTTACTAAATCCGTCTCTTATTAGGTTTACTTTGAAGGATACATCTTCTAGTAAGTAACTCTTTGATGTAAGTAGGTTTGCTCCGCCTGCACTGCTTGCGGCGAATACTTTTTCAAGTACTTCTTTTTGTGTGTTGTATCCTAGGCATTGTGCTGCTCCTGTGCTTCCTAGTATTAGTGCTGCTGTGATTAAGTTATTGCTTGCTAGGTTGTCTTCTATTCCAGTAGTTAGTGTTGGTATTATTTGTGCTACTACGTTAAATCTTCCTACGCCAATGCTTCCAGTTCCTGTTTGTTTTACTACACAAGTGAATTTAGCGCTGCTTGTTATTGTTTTTGTTTCTTCTGGGCAAGTTGTGGTTACTATTGTGCCGTCATCTCTTGTTAGTGCGAAGGTTAGTTTTACATTCATTGGTATATTGTTTGTTGTTTCAACCATTGCTTCAATACTAGCTCCATTTTCTGTTGGTACCATTTGTATGCTTGTTATTCCTACATCGATTGCTGTTTCGCTTAGTTTTTGTGTTTTTGTTCCTGCGATGTCAATTGCTTTTGGGCAGGATAAGTTTGAGTAGTATGTTGGGCTTGAGAAGAATTCTTTTAATTCGCTTAGTTTCTTTAGTGTGGATATTGCTAGTTGTGTTGTGTCACAGTATACGTAATCATCAGGGTTTGTGTCTGAGTCACAATTGTTTTTACTTGTTCCGCTCCATGTCCAATCAAGGTTAATTCTTGGTACTCCTTCTGGTCCAGTTACTCCTTTTTTGCCGTCAACGTCACAGCTTACGTTTTGTTTTACTGGGCAAGGGAATGTTTTTGGTCCGCAGTCAACGTATTGCCATGCTTCAAGTAATATGTGGAATTTCTTTTCGTAGTTTCTTGTTGAATCTATTTCAATGTCAGCGTCAGCTATTTGTGCAATGTCTCCGATGTTATTTGGTCCTGAGAAGAAGTTTGTAAAAAAACCAGTGTCGTCCTTGTAGTCTCCTCTTTTTTCTGCTTTATTTTTAATATTGTCATAAGAGTATGCTGTTTTGTATACATTTTCTTTTCCTTTTACTGTCATCATTCCTACAAATGGAGTCCATTTTTTATCTTGTACTAGTTTGCCTGTATTTGTGAATGTTAGTTCTCTTACTTCTGTTTCCCCTACTGTTGCGTTTAGTGCTTGTGCATTGTATAATACATTTCCTGTGTATGTTGCGTTTTCAGTGTTTGATGTTGTTGAAGTTCCCCCTGTTACTGTTACTCCATAATAATTTTCATAATCATATGCTGCTCCACCTACTTCCATTTTTACTCCACTTGGACTTTCTAGTGTTGCGCTTACGTATTGTATCCAGTTTACTCCGAACGTATCTTTGTAATTTACTTTTGTGTCTTGCGCTTGCATCCATTGGAAGAATCCTGTTGTTAGTGCTCCAGCTAGTGCTCCGCCTAGACCATTAGGCATTAGTGAGCCTGCCCCGTATCCGATTACTCCGTTTAGTATTGCATTCATTCCAGCTGATTGGTTACTATTCCCACTCGCTGCTGTGCTTGCTGTTGCTGCTCCGCTTCCTTCTGTGTAAAGCATGAATTGGCCTGTAGTAGAAGTATTTCCAATTTTGTTAAATGAACTATCATATCTTATTGCAGTAGATCCAGTTGATTCAGTCCAAATTTTACTTTGTGAATCATAAGTCCATTTGATTCCATTACCATTATTTAAAGTAGTTAAATCTCCTGAAACTAAATATTCCCCAGTAGCAACTTCTTTTACGTAAAGGTTGCCAGGTGCAGTTGGATATACCTTAGAAATTCCGCTTTGTGTAAGCTGTGCTTTTGCATCATAATTTGGGTCTACTAAACCAGAATTAACCAAACTATTAGGATTATCTGTTGCGCCAGGTATTGAATCTAAAACCATTCCTGGCCCAGTTTTTGTTGTATCAACAGTAGGCAATACTGGAGCATCCTTATATTCTGTTTTTGTTGGTTCTTTCGCGGTTATTGACACTAATTTTGAAGTTGTTAATTTGTATGATTTGTCTTTTACTGTTGGGTCAAATGTTATAGCATTGTCTGTTTGATTTTCTACTTCTTTTAAATCAAGTGTAGCGTATGTTTTGAATACCATAGTATCAAATTTGTCTTTTTTACTGTTCCATGTTTGAACTTTTGATCTTAGGGTATCATTTGCTTTGGATAATCCTGCTTTGAGTGTTGCGTCCATGTTGTCATGAGCTTTATCGCTTGTTAACCCACCCATTGCTATTGACATGTTATCATTAGCTTTTGATCTTTCTCTGTCTAAGTCCATTTGTCTTGAAGCAGCTATTGCTGCTGTGTCATATTCTTTGTATGCGATTTCAAGTTCAGTCTTTAATGCAAATAAATCTTTTTCTGCGGTAGCATATTTAGCACCTAACTTGGATAATGCATCGTCTCTTATGCTTGTGGCTTTTAATAGACATGCTGCGCTTTGTTGAGCATCCTTTATTTTTGCGCATTCATTTTTGTTATCAGTGTATCTTGCAAGTACTTTTGCGTTCATGTCATCTCTTTGTACTTTTAAATCAGAAATTCTAGTATCAATCATCCCGATATTGATTTGTTTTGCTTCAACCATCTTACTGCTTGTGTTTGTGAATACTGCTCTTTGTGTTTCTGCTACTGCGGTATATCCTTTTTCTACGTTTGCTGATACGCTTGGGTTTTTCTTGTCGAACCATGAGTCTGGCCAGAATTTTCCTGTTTTAAAGTATGATGTTACTCCGCCTACAAGTCCGCCCCATAGCATTGTTTTTAGGATTGCGCTTGAGTCGTATGGTATTGTTCCTTTTACTGTTGCTGTTACGTTTTTTGTTATACATTCGTTTCGTAAATATCCTCTGTCTACTCCGTCGAATGGGTTTACGCTGTCTTCGTAATCGAATATGTCATAAACGTATCTTGTGAGTTTGAAGCAGCTTGTTTTTGGTTCTATTATTACTATTATTGCTGCTACTGGTTCAAGTGATGCGCCTGTGCTTCTTGCTTCTACTACTACATTGTATGCTCCTGATATTTGTCCTTTGAATGATTTTACGCTTACTTCTTTTGTTTCGCCTGCGTTTAATGAAAAGTCAGTGTTGTTTATTGAGCCTTGCAAGTCTTGTGGTCTTAGTAGTACATCTACTTTTGATTTGCAATTATTATTTACTGAGAAAGTTCCTGTGCCTTCTTCTTCTATTGTTAGTTCATCTGCTCCGAGTACTACGCAATCTTGTATGTTTTCATAAATTATATTGTATTTGAGTTCGGTTGTTAGTTTTTGTACTTTTGAGTCTGTGTTGTTCATTGCTTCAAATACTATGGCCCCTGTTGCTACTCCTGCTGAGCCTGGCATTGGTGTAAAGCTAATTGTTATTGGGATTTTTTCTCCTTTGTCTACTGATTGCATGAAGATTCTTGCGTATGCGTTTCCTAGTTCTACTTGTATGTTTTTTGATCTTGCATTAAATGTTCCTGTTACTGTTGTTGATTGGGATACTGTTGCACCCAAATTCTTTAGTGTTACTGGTACTCCGTTTGCTACGCAATTGTTTTTTAGTTCTAGTGCGATTTCTACTTGTGCTCCTCTTGTGGTTGCGTCCCACATTGTTCTTGTTACTTCTAAGCATGACTGGTTGTCAACATCTTTTCCTAATCCTACTCTTATTTTTGCTGGGATTTCTTTTACCCATTCTTTTCCTTGTGATACTAGTGTTACTTCAAATACCCCGTCAAGGTCTTCTGCTGTTGGTACTACTGCGGCGCTAACAACTTTAAATACTACTTCTTCAAAGTCTTGTGATTTGATTACTTTTCCTTTGAAGTTTTCAAACCATGCTGAGATTTGTGCTTCGTTTAGGACGCCTTTTAGTTTTCCTGTTAATTTTATGTCTTTAATGTACAAGTCTATTGCTGTTTGGTTTGTGATTGTTACTGTTTTTTGGTCAGTGATCTTTGATTGTGGGTTTACTGTAAAGCCTAGTGATGTTGGTTCTACGCTTACAACATCTTCTGCAATTATAACATCTTGTTTTATTGTTTCGTATTCTGATTTTTCAATTGATAATACTAATTTTTCTCCTGGCAAAGATGAAGGTATTTGTACCGTTGCTACTCCGAGTTTGTTTGTAGTGGATTCAAATAATTTTGTTCCAAATCTGTCAAATAGTTTTGCAGTGGCTCCTTCTACTTCTAGTCCGCTTGTTAAATTTAGTGCTTTTATTGTTAATAGTTCAACTTTTCCTGATACTAGTTTTGGCATTTCTGTGTCAAATATTCCGCCTTTCATGAATTTTACTGCCATTTTTTTGTCGCTTGCTATGTTTACTGTGAATGCTTTTTCGTATATCATTGATGCTCCGTCACGTAGGGTTATGTTTAGTGTTCCTGTTCCTGTTTTTTGTGGTGTTAGTAGCATTGATTGGATTTCTATTGATGAGTTTTTTACGTACATTGGCATGTCTATCCAATCCGTAGCGTAAGCGTTCACATTAATTTCAGTTGGTGAGAATCTTGGTGTTACTGCTGTAACTGTACTCATAAACAAATTTTCTTCTGGGTTTTCAATTTTTATTTTTGCGCCATCAAATCCTATTGTTGAGTTGTTCATGATTTTAATTGAAACATTATAAGGAGTATTATTTTGTGTATCAAATGAATCGTTAAAGCTTCTTGTGAATCCATCAGGGTCTGTGTATGTTGCTGTTATGCAGAATGATTTTCCGCTTTCTGGTGTATCGCATAGTGTTTCAGTTCCTACTGTAATATAATCTGGTTTTGTTGAAGCGTATAGTTCTTGTTTTGTTGTTGTAGATTGACTTGTTCCTAGTTCGTTATCAATTAGGTCTCTTTCATATATTCCACTTGTGGTTTTGCCCCATGCTCTGTATCCGATTTCAAGTCTTTCTTCTGCTTGTGCTGTTGGTCTGATTTTTACTTTTACTCCAACTATTGTTTTTCCTGGAACGTATCCGTTAGCAGGCCATTTTATTTCTGCCCATTTGCTTTCTTCAAGGTTTGTGTATTTTGAGTCAGTGTTGTAGTATCCCATTGGTTTGTTGTATGTTGCTCCTGTTAGGATTGATTTTATTCCTGGTGCCATTACGTTTTTGATGAATACTTTGTCTAGTTCTGTTTTTGTTAAGTTATCTGCGCCCATTCTTACAAAGAATCCTAGTTCTGAGTAAGTTTTTGTTGCTGGGGCAGTTAATTCAAATAGTATTTCGTATTCTTGGTTTGGTTCTACTTTTAGTACTGGTGTTCCATTTTTGAAGAACCCGAGGGATCTAACATATATTTCTTGTACTGGTGGTTTGAATAATTCTACATTGAATGTTATTGTTCCGCCTGCTATCATTGTTGTTGGTAGTGTTGTGTATGATTCATATCCTTCTTTTTTTACTACTGCGTAAACCATTTTGTCGGCTTTTAAATTGAATTCAATTGATCCGTCTGCGTTTTCAATTAGTTTTCTTCCGCTTAGTGCAGCTCCGTCGTATTCATCAAATAATTGTACTTCAGCGAATTGTAGTGGGACTCCATCTCTGTCTTTTGCTATTACTTTTACTGTGCCCATTGGTATTTCTAGTTTTACTATAAATTGTGTTCCTGCTGTTAGTGATGTAAATGCTCGTGCTTCGCTCCATCCAGAGTATGCCGATTTGAATGCAAATACTTTGAATTTTTCATTATCATTTGATTTTCTTACTGGCGACCAATTTGCGTCTCCATTAATATTTGTTATTTCTTCGCCTCTTGGCATTTTGTAAATATCTTCGGCTGTTTCAATGAATACCGCTGCTTTTGCGTGTGCTACTGGTTTGTTGTCTTGGTCTACAACTTTTGCCATTAATTTGTATCCGCATGTTGAATCGTTTCTCCTCATGGAAATTATTTTTGTGTCTCCTACTTTTACAGGAATTGATACTTCGCAGTAATCATTTTTTGTTGCTGTGATTGTGTAGTTTGCATCTTCTGCGATTTCAAAGTTAACATATCCGCCTTCGTTAGTGTCTAGGTCAATTACGGGTTCTTCTCGGGTTGGAAGTTTTTTTGTCAAGGATAAGTGTACTCCGCTTAGTGCTGTTCCGTTTTCTTTTGTTTGTGCGGTTATTACTCCGATTATAACTTTTTGTAAGTCTAAGTCAATGACAGGGTTTGGGCTAGTTTTTGTTAGTGATACAACTGTTGAATCTTTTTGTTTGTATCCACTTTGCATTAGTGATCTGAATTTGTAGTCTCCAAGTGGTAGTTCGAATTGTACTTGTCCGTTTACTGTTGTTGCACTATTTACTGGTAAATTTGAGTTATCAGTTCTAAATGCTTGCACAGTAACTTGTTCTGTAATTAGTCTAGAAGCATATTTTAGGTTTACTGTTGCTCGTCCTTTTTCGATTGGTACAAGAAGTTTTAGTGTAAATACTCCTGAGGGTCCGCTTATTTGGAATCTTGCTCTTTCATATTTTGTTGATGTTACTTCTACTTCTAGTGTTCCACAGTTTGCTGGTTGTGCTAAGTTTGCGCTTCCTGTGTAAATAGTTTCGCGTTCTGGGGCAGTTACTCCGCTTGTGCAATTATAAGTTAGTGTTAATTCGCTTTGTATTATTGAGCCGTTTTCTTCTTGGAATCTTATTGTTTTTTGTTCAAAACTTATTCTTTCAGCAGGGAGTGTTATTTCGGCTATTTTTTCAAATTCGTCAATAGTAATTGGGATTGTTGCATTGCTTTCTCCTTTGACTGCTGTTACGTTTAGTATTGAGCTAAATGAAACTGGTATATCTTGGACCAAACCAAAGTCGTTTGAGTAAAATTCTCCTTCCATTCCTTCTATTGTTACTGTTGCTCCGCTTACTCCTACTCCATCGCTGTCAACAACGCTTAATTTTAGTATTGCGGATGCCGAGATAAGTCCGCCAAGAAGCGCATATCCTGCGAATAATAAAATTAGAAAAATTATAATTAAAAATATAGCAAATGTTGGGATTATTGAATCTATTGGGTCAATTACTTTGTATACTGGAATGTGCGCGTCAACTTTGTCCCAAAATGAATACCATTTTTCTTCACCAGAGTAGTAAATACCTTTTAGTGATTGCCCAATACCCATTTCTAACGCGTCCGTACTTATTGGCTTAATGTAAAATTAATGATTCAACTATATAAATACCTTTCTATGAGCTTTAATTAATCTTAATTTATTTTGATTTAGTAAATTATTCGTCTTTAAAAAATACTTTTTTTACTTTACTTGAATTTATTTCTTCAAAATTGCAAAGAATTAGTATTAATTTAAAATATTTGATGATTTTCAATAATTATTAGTGATTTTCAATGTTTTTGAATAAATTTTACTGATTTTCAATAACTTTTAATGGTCATTTTCAATAAATTTTAATGGTTTTCAATGGTTTTTAATTGATTTTCTAATTAATCTCATGCTTTTCTAATTAACCCAATTTTTGTTGGTTTTTAATTCATATTTTTGTTGGTTTTATCCTCTTTTTAGGCTTGCTAGTTTTCCAATTAATCCAGCGGCTGTACTTCCTTTTTCTACAACTATTCTTAGTGTTGTACCTTGCATTACGTTTAGTTGAACTTGTCCGTTTACAGTATAATTAGTTTGTATTACATTTGAAGTTTCTTTGTCATAAACTACTACTTTTGCTTGGTTTATTGGTTTTTTGTCGGTTCCAAATACTTTTATTGTGATATTTGCTTCAACTAATTTATCATTCAATCTAGGAATTAGGAGTATTTCGTTTGTTTCGTCTCTATTAAATGTTACTTTTTTGTTATAATCAGAATATCCTTCAGCTTTTACGTTTAGAGTTACTTGTTCTCCAAATGGGAAAGAAGTTTTTTTGTAAAACCCGCTTGAAGTTTCCTCGAACACATATTTATTTCCGCTTTGGCTTGTAGCAGTTACTATTGCACCGTAAACAATTGTTTCTTTTGTTTCATCTTTTATTTTCAGTACCGCTCTTGTTGAATCGTTTTGTGTTAAAATATAATTAGCTCCTGCAATAATTGGTTTTAGTTCTATCGGGATTGTAATCGTATTTGCTCTTAGGATAAATCCTTCTCCAACAGTGTCCGAGTCATATGGCATATATCCTCCGCCTACATTTAGTCCCATGTAATCTATTGGCCAGTATTCAACCATGTAAGGAACTGCTGTTTCTACTATAAATGCTGCTACAAGTGTTATTGCTACTAATGCAACTATATTTTTTGATTTTTTTATAAATACTTCTTTTCTTTCAAAGTCTTTATTTATTAAAACGCCTAAATATGCTCCTGCATAAATTGCTAGTATTATTGGCACAAAGTAAATGAATACTGCTGCATTTTTTTCTGCCCCTAATTGTAGTCCTAATAGTAATGCTGGAATAAAACCCAAGTATCCGAAGAACACTGCTCCGCCAAGAATTAGTCCTATGGCTAGAACTGTGAATGGCACATCAACAAATGGGGTTTGGATTTGATAATTGTAAGATGCAACAAATCCTATCAAGAATGCAATGGTTGCTATTAGTACAAGTGCAAGTATTTTTTTATTCATTTTTTCACCTTAATTACAAGCCATTCTATTTTTTCGGCTAATTAATGTTTTTTTCTCTTAACATCATCTTTTTTCTTATTAATAAACTTGTTTATTCAGGGAGAAAAAGAATAAGTACTTAAAAAATTAAAACTAGATTACCAAAAAATATGTCCAAGAAATGGTGTTGAGTTGGTGTTTTAAAAAAGAACTCATGCTTCAAAAAAATAGTATTTTAGTAGGGCTTCTTTTTAGCTACTTTGATTTATTTCTTAATTTCCTTTGATTAGTTTGCTTTCATTCCAACTTATTGTAGAGTCATCACCATAACATGCTTTGCCTTCTGCTAGTTCAGGTAGTAAATCGTTTAGTGTCATTGTGCTTGCACCTGCGTTTGCGAATAATTGTGCTGGTTGTGAATTTGCTCCAGGGATTGTGAACATCGGCGCATTTAGTGGCACAGCAAGTTTGTAAGCTGCTTTAGTTAGAGTTATTTCTCCACCTCTTACTCCACGGTTTACTAAAAGTGACCCGCCTTCTGGGTAGTAGTATATTCCATAAATGTTTTGTACTTGGTCTGATGGTGTTACTCTAATATTATACCACATGCCGTCATTTCCTGTTACTAGTGAGTCAGGTCCTTTTGGTGCGTTTTCGCTTACGTACCAGTTAATTAGTGATGGTATTGTGGTTGATCCAGCAAGTAATCTATACATTAATCCGCTTTCTCCAGCATATAATTTTGCGCTCACTTTTACTGGTACTTTCTTGTAGAAAGTCATTTTTCCAGTTATTGTGCTTTTTGCTAGTAATGTACTTCGTGTAGGGCTTAATAATATTGCATCAACTGTGTTAACTGCAACATCAGTTGTTTCATTAAATCCTGATTGTAGTAATGCGTTGTTTTGTACTTTTGGCGCGCCTGTAATTGTTGAATTGTAATCTGCAAGTGTTGCTTTTGCTTCTTTTGATACATTTGATCCAACATATGCATAATCAAGTTCTATTGAGTATCTTCCAATTTGAGCATCATTTACTCCAGAGTACTCTATTTTTAATTCTCCAAGTTCGCCTGTTAATCCGGAGATAATTCCAGGTGCAAATCCATCAGCAGGAAGTGTTGTTTTTGCTAGTAGTACGCTTGGTTGTAGTCCTGAATTTAATTTTGTTCCATTTAATGTCAGATCTGCTAAATTTGAACTGAATTTTGCTAAATCATGCATCTTATTCAATTTAGGGTTCTTTGAGTAAACCGCTTCAATATCTACTTGGTTCATATCTTCGCTGTCATAAACTCCTTTTACTAATTGTGCTTTATCAGCAATATATTGAATTACTTTTGGTTCAAGTACAACATTTGCTTTTCCACACAAATTTATTTTACAAGAAGTATTTGCTTTGTCACAATCTCCATTACTGCTTACATTATTTGCTACTTGTGTTAGCATGTCAGAGTATGTTGCTAGTGACAAGTAATAATCTGTGCCTGACAAAACAAATCCTATTCCTTCAAGTCCTGCGTTCATATCGGTTTTGGCAGCAACTTTAATTAATAGACTGTTAAAATCTTTTTTCAAATCATTTGATTTTAGTACATATTCAACCATATTAACTAATGGAACTGCTCCAGCTATTTTATCAGTAATTACTTTCTTTTGACCAGCATCTATATTTAGAGTCTTTAGTGAGTATTCTCCGTAAATGTCTAGTGCTTTTGTTCCTTCTATTCCATAAAATGCTTTTGCTCCGCTTGCGCACAAATTAATATCTTTTTCAATTGCTCTGCGGTATAATCTTGACACCATTACATCTTTTGCAGAATCATATTTTGCTACTTTGCTTTTCTTGTCTAGTTCAAGTGGGCTTTTTAGGTCAGATAGTTCAGTGGTTAGTAAAGTTCTTGCTTCTGAGAATTTCTTTAGTAAGAATAAGTTTAGCATTTCTCCATTGCAGAAGTACCTTGTGCAGTCAACTATTTCGCTTGGTGTTGAGTTTGTTTTTGTTATTAAATTGCCAGCGAATTGTTCTTGTGCTATAGCGCATCCTTTTCCTAGGCTTGCGTCTTGTGCGAGTTGAGCTAGTATTTCATTTGCTACTGTAACATTAGCATAGCTTTTGCATTCAGGTTTATCTTTAATTAATTCATCAATTGCTTTTTGTATGTCAGTTGCATTGTTCAATGCAACCTTATTTTTTATTAGTATGCTTCTTAGTGCGTCTCTACAATCTATTACTGCGCTTGCGGTAGTTTTCATGCATTCTGCTTCAACGTAAGGTATTCCTTTTTTAGCGAATTTTACATCTAGAATCCAAGTTAGTTCTTGTGAGTCAAAGTTTATTGATCTTGATACTTTTGCTGTTATTGGTTTTTGTAGGTGAACACAGTTTACTGTCATTTCGCTTCTGTCAATTTCTACCATTAAGTTTGATCCTCTTGAGTTTGTTAGTAGGCTTCCTGTTCCTCTGTCAGTTATTGTTATTTTTGCTCCGCCAACTTCTTTTGGATCTATTATTGTTTTAACATCAATTTCGTCTAGTAGTCCGCAGTTCTTTGATGCGCCTGATGAAGCACTTGTACTTGCTTGGGCTTTCATAAATGATTGGTTTCCTGAGCTATAATATTGGGGACCTTGTTGTGCTTGTGCGTATTGTGGGTTCATGTATGCGTACATGTTGTTTCCGTATCCTGCTGGGTAAATTGAGCTTGATTGTGTTGGGGATGGTCCAATTCTTAGTGCTGGTGGTTCTGCTATGTAAATGTACCTGCCTTCTGCATTAAATCCATCTCCGCTATCAGGTACTACTCCGTCTTTGTTTGTTGTGTATGTTTTTCCGCCTTTGTTTTTCCAAAATTCTGTAATGTTTAGTGCGTTTGGTTCTTGGCAGTCTTTTGGTCTTGCGGTTGGGTCTCCCCAATTAACTGCTGAATCTATGCTTTCTCCTACTCTCCATATGTCAGTGATTGTGATTGGGAATTCCATGCATTCTGCTGAACCGTATTGGTTTGTATAACTAATATTTAAATTTCCGTAAACGTTTGTTCTTGCATCAGTTTCTGTTGCCCATTGTCGTATGTCGCTTAGGTTTTGGAATAACCCGTATTTTCCAACTTTGTTGTCGAATAGTTTTTGTTGTGGTATGTATTGTGCGCTTGGCATTACATCAAAGTCTACTTGTTCTATTGTTCCGTTGTTTCCTTGTTCTGTTGTTCTTTGTCTTACTCTTATTCCTGTTATTAGTGAGCAACTATTTGCTTGGCATCCGTTTTGTTGGATGTAATTATTGTACACTTGATTTTGCCCATTGAGTGGGAATTGTTGTGCATATGCTCCTTCAGCTCCTTGTTGGAAATAATTTAGTCCTAAATTATTTTGTGGTGCTGAGCATTCAATTGATGCTATGTTGCTTCTGGATAGTTGTACTCCTGAGTCGTAACAGTAGTTGTATGCGGTGTATTTTTGTGGTTTGTATATAAATGAATTCAAATTAATTGTGGTTACGTTTGTTTTTATGCAATCAGTGTCCACGTCGCCTAGTCTTCTTATTGTTACGGGGACATCTCCTAAGTTTTTCATGGATGTTGTTGTTCCTGTTGGTTTAGCGTTTATTCTTATTTTGTATTTTCCAAGTACATATCCTGGGTCAACTAGTATTGTTTCATCGCTGTCTTTTGATAGTGTAAATTTGTCTGTTGAGATTGTTACTCTTGAATCAGGATCAAGGTCAACATCAATGTCTGTTTGGCAATTGTTCTTTATTATGAATGAGTTTTGTTGGTAGCTCATGTTTTGCATTCCGCCGCCTGCTATGCTTCCTGGGTAATTTCCCATAGAATTTAATCCATTACCATATCCTGCTCCGTATCCGCTTGTTCCGTATCCCATCATTCCCATTCCGCCCATGTATTGCATATTGTATGGTGCGCTTCTATTTGTGAATCCTTGGTATCCGCCAGCGTATGCTGACATATTTGATCCCATTAGTCTGCTATATCCTAGGTTCCATGGTGCGATGTCAAGTAGTATTCCCCCGTCTGGTTTTTGTATTTCAACGCATTTTGCGAGGCTGTTCATTGTTGAGTTTACTTTTACTGTTGCTTCTACTTTTTCTTCTGTTTTGTCATCAAGTATATTTTTTCCTATTAGTGATAGTGTTACTGTTTGTTTTCCGCTTGGTACTGCCAAATTTGGCAAGAATCTAATTGTGAGTTCTGTTTCTGAGTCTTTTTCAAGTGTATCGCTTATTTTTGTGTATTTGTCGCTTAGTGCTGTTGTCGAGAATCCTGCTCCACTAATGCTTATTGTTCCAATTTTCATTGTTTCGTTTAGTTTTGCTGATATTGTGTGTAGTGGGATTTGTGTGTCTTCTGCTGTGCATAAATTTGATACTGTTATTGTTTTGCTTTCTTCTGTGTCGCTTGTTATAAAGTCAAGTGTTGCTGGGCTAACTTTGAGGCATTTTGCGTCATCAATAAATCCTGGCATTGATAGTCTTATTGCTATTGGGATTTCGTTTATGTATCCTGATCCTGCTCCTGGTATTTCAGTGTTTATTACTATTGTTCCAGTTAGGTCTTTTGGTGAAGTTAGTTTTGTTGTGTTTGAATTTAGTTTGAATGATAGTGTAAAGTTTTTGTCTTTTCCTTGGTCGATTATTGCTCCAGTTATGCCGTCTGTGAATTTTGCGTCAATATAACTTTTCAAGTCTCCGTTAATTTGTGCGCTTGATATGCGTACGTTTTTTGAAGTATTATTTTGTAATAATATCATTGTGCTTAGTCCGGTGATATCCCCTATTTTGATTGTTTCGGATATTGATGGTGGTGTTATTGTTAATAGTGCTCCGTCAACTTTTTTTGTTAGTTCAACGTTGTCATATCCTTCTTTACTTGCAATAAAAGTTATTTCGTCATCTAGGCTTGGTTCTCCTAATTCGTAAGTTGCTAGTCCTTCTCCGCTTGTTTCAACTCTTGCTAGTGTGCTCCTTCCGTTTTTGATTTGTATTATTACTCCGTCAAGTGGATTATTTCCATCAGTTGCTTCAAAGAACAGCGTGTTATTTATGTATGGGACGATTATTTTTGGTACTATTGATAGTAAAAATTTTTTGTTTGCTTTTACATTTATTGCTATTAATTCATCAAATTCGTTTTTGGTTGAGGAATTAATAGTGAATTTTATTCCTGAGCTTCCGCTTGCTTTTGTTGTGAATGTTACAACTATTTTTACTGGTGCATCAGCTCCTATGTTTCCTAAACTAATTGCTCCGTTTAATATTTGTGGCAAGTCATTTACTATTATTGAATTTATGTCAACGCTTTTCCCTTCAACGTTTAGTGCTGCGCCTGTAATTGTTTTTCCGCTGTAATTAGTTAAGTCTGCTGTTAGTGAGTATGTTACTCCTTTTTTTGCTTCAATTGTTCCGCTTACCATTCTGCTTCTTCCAGCTTCTGATCCCGTTAATGGTATTAGAGTGTAGCTTTTGCAGAAGCTTGCTGTGCACATGCTTGATGATCCTACTGAAAGTATTTTTCTTTTTGCGATTGAATATAATTCGTTTCCGCTTACGCTACTTGCTGGGTCTCGTAGTGTTGCGCTTCCTTTAGTCCATCCTCTGTAAAATAATTCTAGTGGTACTCCAGGATTAGTTTCAGTTACACTTATTTCAGCTTCTACTTCATAAGTTCCTTCTGCTGGATTTTTCCATACAATATTTGCCCATTTTGCATTTCCTTGTGTTGTATTTTTTGAGTCAACATCGTATCCTACTAGTGGAGTATATGTTGTTCCTTTTGTTATTCTTCCTGATGCGTCTACTGTTGAAATATAAAGCCCATCTTCTTCAAAGTTGTTTGTTAGGTTTTGTGTTTGTTTTCCTGTTCTTATGTGCATTCCTGCTTCGCTAAATGATCCTTTTGGTACTTGTAGTATTGCTTTTAGTGTGTAAATTCCTTGGCTTACTCCTACTTCTGTATTGCTGCCGTTTTGCATTTCTTCTGTTCCACTGTATATAATTACTGGTTCTGCTAGTAATTTTGCTGTTGGTCTCATTAGTACTATTTCTTTATTCATTGTTACGTTTGCGCTTGGTTGTACTGTTGCTGTAAAATATTTTGAATAAGCTGCTGATTCGATTACAAAGAATATTTTTTTATCAGCTCGAATTTCGCTAAATTCTGCGATTCCGTCAGCTCCTGTTAGTATTGAGCTTCCTTCTTGTTTTGCGGTTATAAAGTTAAATGCTTTTACGCTTATTCCTGGCAAGGGAGTTTTTTCTGGGTCAAGTACTTTTACTAAAACTTTCCCGTATCCGATATCAAATGTTACTTTTACTGTTTTGTTTGATTTTGGTTCTATTTGTACGCTTGGTGATGTTTGGCTTCCAAATCCTTCTTTTGAGATTGATGCGATGTATGATTTTCCTACTTCAAGGTTGAAGAATTGTGCTTCTCCGCTTGCTCCTGTAACTTTTTCACCAACAATTGGTTCGCTTGCTTCTATCTTCTTTAGTACTACTCTTGCATAATCTATTGGTTTGTCTTTTGAGTCAACTACTTGTACTGTTAAAGTGTTGCTGTTTGTTGAGTCAACTTTTTCCATTTGAAAGTTTAGCGTTTCTCCAGCCACTGCAGGCACCGTTTTTCCAGATACATATTCTGGGTGTTCTGATGTAACAATATAATTTGTTCCTAAGGATACTGAAAATTCTGCTTGTCCTGTTGAGCCTGTTATTTTTGTTAGAATATCATTTGTATTTGTTGTGGATGTTAGTTTTACTTCAGCTCCTCTTATTGGTAATCCTGTTGCAGAGTCTTTTACATTTATTGTAATTTTTGTTGCTTGTGTCCTTGTTAGTGCTGCAGTGAACGCGGTTGTTTCTCCGCGTAATACATTTTTTGTTTCATTTAGTTTTGATCCGTCATATACAGCGAATGCTCCATTTGGGTCAGTTATAAGTACATAGTAACTTTTTATTGGAACTTCTTCAAATATTATTACTGCGGTCCCTTGTGTTATTGCGCTTATTGGGGTTGTATTATCATTTGGAACTAATTGTACTCTTATTCCAGCAGGCGGTAATTCTGTTGCGCTTGCAATTGATAGTGTAACAGTTGCGCGTCCAATAATAACTTCTACTCTTTCAACAGTTACTGCTGAATTTCCTGCAAAAGATGCTATTGGTTCTATTAAATTATAATTTTGAATTGTAATTACTTCAACTGCTGTGCATGTTTTTTTTACTATTGCGTCAAATTTTCCGCTCGCATAAGTTGCTGTGGCATCAGTAGTGTCTCCGCGGCATTTGTATATTACTGTTCCGCTTCCGCTAATTAGTTCTCCGTTTGCTGTTTTTAGGTATATTGCTTTTGTGATTGTTGTGTCTTCAATGCTTAATGTAAAATCTTCTTCACTATCTCCGTTTAGACTTATTGCTCTTGTAGAAGTAGGGTAACTTTCTTTATCAATTTTTAAATCATAATCTCCTTTCGGGAGTGAAAATACAGCTAGTCCGTTTTCTTTTGTTGTAACATTCGCTATTTGATTATCATTTTGTAGTACTATTACACTTGCTCCTTCTATTACACTTCCACTGTCATCAGTTACTTTGATTGTTAGTGTTGCTTGTGTGGAAGATAAAAAGAAAAATGCTAGTACTGCAATGATTAGTATTATTAATAATATAAAAGCTGGGAAACTTGGTATGCTTTTGTCTTCAAGGGCGTCAACAAATCCACCAATAGCGGGAATTTTTCCTGATACTCCGTCAATAAACGAGTACCATTTGTCTTCGAGCGAATAATAAGCGTCTCTAAAAGAGTCCCCGATGCCCATTCATATCACTTATAATCTGAATAAAACTTATTCACTATAATAATTATATCCTTCTATCCTTTATTAATGTTATCTTAATGATGATTAGCTGGTTTGGTTGGTAAAAAAATCCTTTTTTTCTTTACTTAATAATCAATATTTCATTCCCCAAATCAACATTTCTTTCCTCTAATCAATATTTTTTGTTTTTAACCAATATTTCCTGCTTCTAACCAATACTTCTCTCTTCTAATCAACATTTCATTCCTTAAATCAATATTTCTCTCTTCCAATCAATATTTCTCTCTTTTCTAGTTAAGCTGGTTCGCATTTTCCTCCGCCTGTTCTGCATAGTGCTGTTGGGGTTGGATATTTTCCATCTGCTCCCCATTGCATTGTAAATGAATCGTCAGTTATTTGTATTTTGTATAAATCAACTTTTCCTTGATCATAAGTTCCTTTTACAATGTAAAGTGGGTTTGTTTCTTTGAAAACTACTTGTGCGGTAATTCCATCTATCCACCCGCATCTTAATTCATCAACTCCACCAGAATAAGTGACATTTGCACCTGTTAGTTTAAACATTGGTTTTGCACTTGGTAATCCAACAGTTATTTGATTTATTGGACAGTTTGTGACATCCACCATTTGGGGGTCTCTTGTTATCAATTTTTCCGAGAAAGGTCCAAATGTAGTGTCGCTTCTATCAAAAAGGTCTTCTGTGTAGGAGCATAGTAGTTCTGTTGCGTGTGCTTTTAGTCCTAGTGATCCTGCGTTTGTTCCTCCAGCAAGGTATTGTGTTATTCCTAGTGGTGCTGCGGATAAAGAAACAGTTGATGCAGTTCCTGAGGCGCTTTGTGGACAATCTTGATTGTATGGTCCTGTTACTGGATTACGTGGGTGGGTTCTTGGTGCACATCCAGAATCACAAAAACCCAATTTATAATCTTCAAGTTCATTGTGGTGATCTCTCATTATTATTGCAAATTTTCTTGCTTCATATATTGCTTTGAAGAATCTTAGGGGCATATAAATTCTGATATTTGTTCTTGGTAGTATTGGCATTTTTATTTCTTCATGAGTTACTAGGTCTTTTACTACAATTCTTGGCAAGGATTCGTACTCGGCATCAGTTATTTCGTTTAGTGGAATATTAAAATAAAATGACCCGTTATTGCATGAGTTTTCTCCTTCACAGTCAACTACTTCAAATAAATTATTCATGCGGGGGGCAGTTGCTGCGTAGAGTACATCTTTTACTTTTGATTGTGCTCCGCTTCTATCTTCTGCTCTTTCGCTTAAATAAACACTAAATCTTCCATAAGTTCTTTCTTGAAATTGATTTATTGTATTTCCTGCAACGTATTCTAAAACTGAATTAAAATCCCCCGGACCAGTTTTTTGTAGTACTGATTGTTCAAATGCTGCTTTCATTTCACTAAATGTAAAATCCTCATTTCCTGTTTTTATAGTAAAAAGCCCAAGTCCGTTTGCCATATCACTTGAATATTCCCCCATTTCGTATTTATCATAAGTTAAATAATTTTCCATTTGTACTCTGAAGGCATAATTAAAGTTTTGTAAAGCATCAGCTCTTGCTATTGCAGCAGCATCAGTTAATTGATAATTATTCAACATTGAATATACTTGTCTATTCGTTTTTTCTTCTGTTGAAATTAAAGTACTTGTTAGTACAACACCAGTCATTATTAATATTACAGCAACTATTGCGGAGAACATGTTAAATCCGCGCTTGTTAATTTTGGGTGTTTTCATAAAAAATCAATCAAAATAAATTTACTCTCTATTCTTACTCTTTAAAAGTATACTTGATTTTGAAGTTTTTGCCAAAGGTTTTTTGAAGTTGTTATTATGGGCAGTAGTTTATTGGATCTGCTGATGAAGATTTGTATGCTGCTTCCCAGAATGCAACATCGTCAACAAATCTTTCAAGGTCTTTTTGTGTAGCATTTGGGAATACCTTTTTTGCTATTTCAATGTTGAATGAATTATTAAATGCCTGTCTTTCAGTCATTGCGGTTTTTAATTTGTCATGGAGCCATGTTCCAGTTCCATTCATTTCGTCAGTTATCATTTTTGTAGTGTATTGTTTTTGTCCTAGCGTTGTTGTTCCAATTGCAATTGCTAGTGGTTCAGCTCCTGAAACTATTCTTTTGTCACCCGCTATCCTTATTTTGTTTTCTTGGCAATCAAGTGTATATACTCCAGTGTATCTGTGTACTACTCCTAAAAAGTCTGGGTTTGAGAATCGTATGTATGGGTCAGAATTATCTATTTGTTTTGCATCTCCTGCTGCATATGCCCCAATATATCCTTTTATGTCTTGTCCCATGAACTCTCTTGCTGTTGTTCGGTTTGTTATTACTGGGTATGCGGCAAGTGGTAATTCTTCAGGCAATCTTCCTTTGCTATCTGCGGGAGTTGTTAGTCTTTCTGGTTGTCTTCCTAGAACTGGTTTACTTAGTTCAGCTAAGTCTTTTACTTCGTACATTTCGTATTTGTTTGGTTCTTTTTCATTTCTTTTTAGCATATATGTTTTTCCTTTTGTTAGTAAAATGTCAGGCATTGTAACCATTAACTTTGCTTGTTGGTTTACTGTTGCTGTTATTGAAGAATCATATGCAGCCATTCCGATTAAGTTTGATGCTACTCCACATCCTAGTCCTGCAAGTATATTAAACCCGAATCTTTTTGTTCTCAATTCATTTACTAGATTCTTTAGTTTGGAACTTTTTCCTAGGTCTCCTGTTCCTTTCTTTATTTCTGCTTCCATTGCGGTGTCAACTTGTTTTCCTGCGTCAGCAGCAAACTCAGCTAATTTTCCACTTGTTTTCAAAAAGCTTGTGGTTTCGCTTACTGTTTTTGTTTCAATGTCTGATAATATTGATGCAACGCTTGATGCTGGAACATCAGGAATTGTTTGCCATCCTTTAGTTGCATAGTAAACTGTTTTAGTTGTTGCTTTTGTGAAGCTTTTTCCTGCAAGTCCTGTTTGTATTTTGCCAACTAGTAAACTTTTTTCAGCAGGGGTTAATCCCGGAACTGTGTCCACTACTTCTGTTATTACTGCTTTTACACTTGAGTCCGTACCTGCGTTTGCAATTGGGGTTATTACTTCTACCCCGTTTGTTATTCCTCTTTTCTTTAATACATCTGCTATTTTTGTTCCTAGTTCACTTGCGTTTGGAGCAAATTTTGTTTGGAATGCTAATTTGAAATCAGTGCCATCTTTTAGGATTGTTTCAACATTTGCTATTGATCGATAGTTTCCTGTTACATCTTTTCCGAAGAGTTCTTGTATTTTTGTTACTCCTCCTTCTTTTTTAGCTAAGAATGTGCCTGGGCTTTTTTCAGTGCTTGCAAGTGCATCTGCAATTGCTTTGTCTGTTTCAGGTACTGCTTCTTTGTATAAATTGTTTTCAGTTAGTGCAAGTGAGCTTTTTCTTTTCCATACTGTATCATATTTTTCATTTAATTTTTTTGAAAAATCTGTTTTCACGCTGTCTCCATATTCTTTACTTAGTTTTTTGATATTTGTTTCAATCGTTGCTTTTTCAGCAGGTGTTAGTGAAGAAGTATCAATTGCTCCTCTTAGTGATGTTTCGAATGCTGTTTGGTATGATGTTCCTACTTCTGTTGCAAAGCTTGCTATGCTTGCTTTGTTTATTGTTCCTACAAATCTTGAACCGATTCCAGGGATTGTGTTTCTTATTATTTGCGCACCAGCGCCTCCCGTTGCTCCCCAGAGTAATGCTCCTTGTTGGGTTTGTTGTACTGTTGCTGGGCTCCAACTTTGTGGTTGTATATCAATTGTTCTTTCTGCATCCATTTTACTTAAAAAGTTTTGACCTAGTCCTGCCACTCCAAATCCAACATTTAGTACGCTTATAATTGCGTTGTATACTGCTGCAGCTCCTTTTGTTGCTGTTTTTCCCCAAGAGGTTAGTAAAAAGTCTTGTTTTAGTGCGGTATTCATTAAGGGTACTCCACAGTCCCCAAGTACTCCAAGTATGGTGTTTGCAGGTCCCCACCATGCATTGCATGCTACTGATGTTAATGCGCACCCTAATAAGTATTTTTCAACTGCGCTTGCTTTTCCAGTTCGTTCTATTGCTGCTGCTGAACCTGTTTTTTCATCTCCGCCTATTATTGCTTTTTCTAATTTGCCTTGTTTTACTAAAGCGTTTTTATAAGCTTCAAGTTTGATTGTTTGTGGTTCGCCTTGCCACATTGCTGTTAAGTAATATGTTTTTCCTGCTTCAAGTGTACCATTTGCTATTCTCATTACTATGTCTTCAGGGTGCATTGTTCCTGTTGAGATTGTGATTGTTTGTTTTGCTGCGCCTTTGTTTTCTTTTGCTTCTCTGTTTAGTACTTCTACGTCAAATTGTACTCCGTTTGCTTGTATGTATGCTAGTTGTGGGTCAACTCCTGCATATAGTGAATCGCTTGGTTCTGCGCAGATTTTTACATTTCTATAGTACCTGTAATCTGATGATGATGGGTTTTCTTTTAGTACTAGTGGTTTGTCAATTCTTACTGTTCCATTTGCTGCTCCAAATGGTATTACGTACATTTCTCCTGTTTCGATTGCTTTTGAAGAGTATGCTGGTAATTGTGAGTTTAATCTAGCGCTTTCTCTTGCAGTTGGTTGATTTGGTTGTCCTGTTGTTGGTTGTGTTGTGCTTGGTTGTGTTGTTGTGGAAGGTTGATTTGGTTGTCCTGTTGTTGGTTGTGTTGTGCTTGGTTGATTTGGTTGTCTTGTTGTTGAATTAGTTGTTGTGCCTACTGTTGTGTTTCCAGTTGGTGTTTTTGATATTGTTGCTATTGGCATGTTCACTGAGTCATCTGCACTTATTGCGATTCTTCTTATTCCTACAAAGTTTTTAGTTGCTGGTGGAATGTTTAGTGGTGTTACTTCAAAGTTTAGTGCTTCTGGAACGTTAGAGTATACTGTTCCGCTTGTGCATCCGCCGTTTTGTGAGATGAAATTGATTGAAGTGTTTAGTAATGCTATTTGTCTTGTGCCGATTGTAGTTGATATGTCTGTTAAATTCACGCATGAGTAAGTGTCTCCGCTTTTTACTAGGCAGTTGTTCCCGAATGATCCGTTTAGTGCGTCTGATACCATTTTTATTATTGCGCTATTGAATGCGTCTTTTGTTGCTTTGTCGGTTGTTCTTAGCATTGTGTCTGCGATTGTTACTGTGATTGTGCTTTTGTCGTTAGCGTTGATGCATGTTTGTGCTAGTATTCCGCTTAGTGCTCCGATTTTTAGTTCTACTTTGTTTCCAATTCCTTGTGCTACTCTTTTTTCTGATTTGTATCTTGACTTTGAAATTTGTGTTGCTAGGTCTTTTAGTTGTGTGTCTGAATTTACTGTTGTCATCCATGTTCCAAATTCTCTTCCAGGATCTAGTCCTGCGTCTACTGGGTTATAGTTTGCAATGTTTTGTATTGATGATATGCATTCGTTTGTAAGTAGTGAGCTTCGCAAGTTTTGTGGTATTGCATTTACTGATAGTACTGGTGACATTGTGTCTAGTCCTTGTGGTCCTGCTGGGAATGCTCCGTTTATTGCAATTTTATAGTATCCGCATCCTGCAAATGCTGGGTCTAAGAATATTCTTCTGTAGTATCCTGTTAATACTAGCCCGCGGATTATTGATAGGTCTGCGAATTTTGGTTCTACTACCATTCCTGTTGCTCCTGTTGTTTCTCTAAATGGGGTAGTATTTGCTCCTTCGTATTGTACTTTGTTTAGTTCTGCTTCTAGTAGCTCAGGGCTTATTCTATCGTTTTGTAAGTATAAGTCAAATTCTTCTGGCACCATATTTAGTTCTTCAAATGTGCATATTCCTGTTGCTTGGCAGGGCACTACTTCGTTGTCTACTGTGTTTTTGTATGAGTATCCTTGTGATCTTGCGTTTTGTATAACTTTTTCTATTTTTGCTGCTAGGTATTTTACAGCGTTTTTTGCATCGCAGTATCCTTCTGCGCAGTTTGCGTTTTCAACTGTTTTTGGTATTACTACTTCTGTTTCTGTTTGTTCTCCGCATACTTTTACTTTTACTGGTGTTCCTTTTACGTGTTCGCTTGTGATGCTATTTCCTGAGGATATATTTACTGGGAAGGGTTTTGATGTTATTGGTGTTTGGCTTACGCTTGATATTGCTTCTAGTACTACTTGGTAGTTTTGTCTTTGGATGCTTGGTATTGCTGTTCTAATTGTTAGTGGCACTTGTAGCATTTGTCCTGGTGCTACGCTTACTCTTGGTACGCCCATCATTATTGAGCTCATTACTGGAGGCATTCCAAATATCGTTTGGCTTTTTGCTTGGGATGCTTGTGCTACTCCCACTATAGTTACTGGTTCTGCACATCCGTTTACTATTTTTATTAATTTCCCTATTTCTCCGCCTTCAGTTGGGAAGAAGAATGATTCTGTAACATGTCCTGTTAGGCAATTGTATCCTGAATAAAATACTGTTACATCTATTGATCCTAGCATTTGGTTTATGTTTCCATAATTGCTAGCGTAATTTCTTGATGTTGCTGAAGAATAATTGTTTATTGATTGGGTTGAATTTAAGTAATTATTTCCGTATCCGTACCTGTCGTTTTGCCAGGATCTATTTTGTAAATTTCCCATTGTTCCGCTAATATCAATTCTTGCTTTTACTGGTTCTGTGATTCTTGAGTTTGCTGTTGCGAATAATATTTTTGGTGGGGAAATTGCTTGTCCTGGTAAGAGGCTTACTGTTGCGGTTGGTTCTATTGTTAGTTTTACGTTTGTTTGTGATAGTGAGTCTATTGCTTGTGAGAGTTGTATGTTGTCAATAGGAAATGAGGATGTGTTTGAGATGAATAGTGGTTGTGCTGCTGTTGCTTTTTCGCTTACATTTGTTTGTGCTAGGTATAGTGTTATTTGGGGTGGGTAATTTAGTGCAAATATTGGGTTTATTGTTCGTACGGTTAAGGGAATTGTTTTCTTTACAGCGTTTGAATCATATACTATTTCGAATCCGAATGATTGTTCTCTTACTGCCCCGCGTGCCATGTAATTTACTGCGCTTATAGTTAGATTTTTTGTTTCTCCTGGTTGTAATTCAATATTGTCAGCGTCAACTTGTATTCCTCTTAGTGCTCCTGTTGTTTTTTCTCTTATTCTTTTTGCTATGTAGAGTTGTGTTTCACAGTTATTTGTAATTTCTAGTGTTGTGGTATCAGTTGAGCCTTCGCTTCCTAGTAAATTTAGTACTGCATTAGCTGGGCTTACAACAAGGCATGCTGGGTCAAGTTTTTTGTTGTACATCATGTGGATTTGTGAGGTTACTTTTGTGAGGAATTTTCCTTCAACTAGTCCTGATATTGTTATTGTTGTTGTTTCATCTGCACTCTCGGCTAAGTCTCCTAAGTAGCTTACTGTTATTTGTACTGGTTGTTTTTGGTTTTTGTTTAGTACTGGAGTTGTAGTTGCTACTACTTTGAATGAGTCACTTGCTGTACTGCTTGTATTTGTTTTTGATACACTTTTTTCGTTTTCATTTTCTGATTCTGTTTGGATTGTTATGTTTTGTACTGTGAATTCACTTTCGTTTGCAAGTGCTTCTGTTAGGACAATGCTTTTTTGGTTTACTAAAAGTTTTGCTTCTATTGTGTCATTAAATGAGAGTACATTTTGTGTTGCTATCATTAGTGGTAGTGCTTGTGTTGCGTATCCAGTGAGTGATATTTCTACAGTGTATAATCCTATTCCTAAATTGTTTTGTATTCGGTAGTATCCGTTTTTTCCTTTTCCTTCAGTTGCGTCTCCAAGTATGCTTTTTGCAACTTTTCCTTCGCTGTCAATTATCTTTACAAGTGCATTTGTTACACCCGCTAGTCCAAAGTCAGTTACTCTTACTGTGAAATTTCTTCCTAACATTATTTGGTTGTCTGATAATTCAACTAAGAGTTGTTTTTCTTCTACTACGTTAAATAAAACATCTTTGTTTATTGTTGATTTGCCGACTACACTCACATTTATTTTTGCGCTTCCAGTTTGTTGTGCTGTGAAATAGAATCTTACTTTTTGTTTTCCATCTTTTGCTATTGTTACTGCTGCTGCTGCGGTTTTCTTTACTTGGCCTATCATTTCGTCTCTTTTTATGAATCCGAAGTTTGTTGTTTGTGATGAACTAAAATCTATGTTTGAATCTGTTGTTACTGTGATTTGTGCGTATTCTTGTTCTTTTGAGGATAATTCTATTTCGATTGCGTATTGTTTTCCTTTCCATGCTTCAAATCCTTTTTCGTTTAGGAATTGTTCTGCTTCGTCAACAAAGTTTACAGACATGCATAATTCTTCTGTGCACTCTGGGAGGGATTCGTATATTGTTAAGTCTTGTGTGCTAGTCATTGCGTATAATCCAACTTTGTTGCTGCTAAATCCTTTTGTTGTTAAATCTGAATCTGTTGGTGTTCTATAATATTCAGATCCTACTACTGCCCATGCTCTATATTTTAATTCTACTTTGCCTGCTAAAAAGTCTTCTGCTCTTACTTTTACTTTTACTGTGTATGTTCCTAGTGGTTGACTTACTGTTCCTTCTATCCACTTGTTTTTGCTTCCTTGTTCTCCTTTATTTGCTCTGTCAATTACTTCATTTCCTGGTGTTGGTGTTGGAGTGTAGGATGTTGAATAATTTATTGTTGAGTTTTGCATACTTAAATCATATAATGCGAATTTTTCTGATTCGATATATGTTACTGTGTCTTGTCCTACTCTAAAGTGTACTCCACCTGTTGTTGCTGATCTTGGAAAGGTTACATTAAATTTTGCCCAAAAGAATGCGCCAGGTATTATTCCATTTGTGCTTGTTCCGCTTTCGTCTTCAATTCCAATAAACTCCATTGTTGGTGTTAGTGCTGTTGAGTCTCTTGCGTATACCATTACTTCGACATAGTCTTTTCCTTTTACTGTAACGTTTTCAGTGAATACGTTTCCGTCTTCTTGTGTTACTGCTACTTCAACCACATCTTTTTGTTGTGCGTCAAAGAATACACTTCCTAGTGTTATTGGTCCGTCAAATAATGTTGTTCCATCAAGTCCTGAGATTGTTGTGTTCCCAGTAATGTCTTTTCCAAATACATCAATAAATTTCATTTCTAAAATGTTTGATTTTTTTTGCATTTTTAAGTATACTTTTTTATCCACTTCTCCTTGTTTTACTTCAACTGCAATTGTCCCATCAAGTACATCAGTATATCCTTTTATTTCGTATGTTTTTCCACTTGCTACTGTTGCATTAACATATCCTGCAATTGTTGTTTCGATTATCGGTATTCCGTAAGGTACTTTGTCTGAACCGTTTACATCAGTTATTAGAATTTTTACTCCGTTTACTATTTTTCCTAGTTTATCTATTGTGTAAATATCAAGTCTAGTTGAATTTGTTGGTGTAATTTTGTTTAATAGTATTCTTACTTCTTCTGTGTTGCTTACTTTTACTTTTTGTCTTGTTGGTAAATATCCTTCTCTGTGTGCTGTTACGTAAATTGTTAAGTTTGAATCAATTCCATTAAATTCTGTTCCTGATACGCTTGCTACTTGGCTTGCGATTAGTTCTCCTGTTTCTCTAAATAATTGTACTGTTGCTCCTTCTACTCCGAATGCTGATTGTGAGTCAAGTACTGTAACGTGTAGTTTTTGTCCTCCAAGTTTTAGTGTTACGGGGAATCTCATTCCATCTGCTCGTACTGTTACTCCTCCTCCGTCAACATCTGAATCATAAGTTAAGTAATCTTGTTTTTCTACAACTATTCTTAGTGGTACTCCGCTTAATAGTTTTGCTACTATTGTTCCGTCAGTTGTGTAACTGCTAAATAGTACTGTTGAGTTTCGTTTGTCGTATACTGTTACTTTTGCTTGGTCGATTGATTTTCCGGCACTATCAGAAACATCAATTGCTATGTTTACTTCTCCTGCAAGTCCTTGGTTTGATGGTGTGAGCATCACTTCTCTTACTTCTCCTGCTCTAAAAGTTACTGTTTGTTCGTAATCATTATATCCTTCTACAGCAATTTTTAGTATTAGATCTACTCCTGCTGGCACTCCTGTTTTTTTGTAAACTCCGTTTGTGTCTTGAACGAATTGGTAACTTAAATTTGATCTAGAATTAGCTAGTACTGTTGCATCATATACCGGTGTTAGTCCTTCTGAATCAATTAATCTTATTGAGGCTTCTATTCCTTCAAAGTAAGGATCAAATGATATTCTTGGAGCGGTACTTCCTTCGCTTATTGTAAATGCTATTGTTGTTGGTTGGTATCCTTCGCTTTCTGCCGTGATTGATATTTCTTCTCCATTAAACAGTGCACGGTTTAGTTTTATGGTTTCTCCATCGCTTGCATTTCCTTCAAATAGTGTTTCTCCTTTTGCGTCTTTTACCATTAGTGAAACATCATTTAGGCTTTGTCCGTCGCCGCTTTTTAATGATAAAGTTAATTCTGTTAAACTTGCTCCTTGGTAGGTTAGTGCGAGAGTAAGAATTGCAATTATTGCTACGATTAGTGCTACTGTTACTACAAAACTTGGTATTCCTTTGTTTTCAAAAAAATCAGAGTAATTGTAAATTGGTATTCCTTTTTTGTCAAGCGCATCAAGTACATCAAAGTACTTGTCTTCTAGTTTTGTGTAAACTCCAGCTAGTTTTTCTGATATCAAAGCCTATCCCCTTTTCGCTCTAAATAAATAACATTACTTGCTTAATAAACCTTTTCGGCACTCAAAACCCTTGCTTTCTGTAAAGCTCGACACCACTTATTCACTAAAATAACTACCGTTTATCTTTCGTTTTTGTTTGCAGCCCAATAAAACCAAATAATATAAACAACTGCTATGTAAACGAACAGAATTATTCTAAATAAAGCATCATGTGCTATTTCTACTGTCGCAACATTTTGTGAAAATAATAGGTTTATCGTTACCCAGATTCGTAAAATGTTAAAAATCACTCCGAGTATAATTGCGGCAATTATTCCCACTACTTTTTCTTTCCATTTTACTCCAAAACTCGCAATTATTGCACTAATTAATATAATTATTTCTAAAATTCCCGTGCAAAGCCAGGATATTACAATATTTTTGCTTTCAACTGTAAAAGAATAGCATTGACCAATTGTGGTGTCGCTTAGCCAAGAGAACTCCATACATTCTACCGACCCCACTTGAGTTGTATTTATTCCTTGGGCTCCAAGTACTCCTCTAACAATACCCCCAACTGCTTCTTTATAATAAATATCAGGAATTACACTGACCGCTATTGTGAGAATCAAGTAAGATAATACAAATCCTAAAACAAAGAACACAAATTGTTTTTTCTTGTCAGTTCGGATTTTTTTATGCTGTTCTTCAAAATAATCCACTACCCCACCAAAACCACTTTTCTTTACATGCACTTTTGGTGTCCTTTTCTTTATACTCATGAGTTAGTTAAGGTTCCCAGTGCTTAAATAAGTTTTCTCTCACAAAAATCAAGTTTTTATACTTCTTACTTGCTCTATTAAACAGCAAAGTCAGAATAAATAATAAAATAAGTCAAGCAATATGATAAGGAAAAGATAATAATCAGTTAATCAGTGCAAATAAAAAAAATATGTTAAGTAGAATATAAGTTGTTGGTTGTTATGAAGATTGGCGGGTATAAGGTCGGAGAATTTGTTGTTAAGGACCTTGGTGGGAAGCGTGCTCTTATTTTTGATTGTAAGAATTGTATTTATAGTGCTTCGATTGGGGAGGATCATCATTGTCGGTTTCACGTGATTAAGATTTTGCAGGAGGTTGAGGCTGATAAGATTGTTTTTAGTGAGAAGTATGAGCGGGTGTATGAGGATGTTCAGACTAAGATGTTGATGGAGGTTGCTAATCTTTCTCAAAAACTTAGTGTTGAGAGTGTTTGGAGTTATGGTCATCTTGGCAGGTCTGGTAAGGATTGTGAAGCTTTTTTTTCAGAGCGTCATCAGATGATTGTTAGGATTGCTAATGATTTGATTAATTATGATCCTCTGCTTTCGTATTTGAGTTTGATTCAGGAGTTAAGAAAGGAGGAAGAAAAAATTAAGCAGGCTGGAGAAGCTTATGTTTCTTGCACTGAACCTTATGTTGCTACGCTTGTTGATTTAAAAAATAGGTTTGATTCGTTGCTTTTGATTACTAAATCAAAAAAGATTCTTACTGAGCTTGCACAGGTTCCTGAAACTAATTTGATTTACAAGGCTCTTTTTGAGGCGGATATTAAGCCTAGTTTTATTGGGTCTAAACTTTCTTTTGCAGGGATTGAGAATTTTGAGTTGCTTGATGAGTATCCTGTACGTGAATCTAGTGTGCAAGTTTTTGCTGATCCAAGTAAAGTTGAAAAAATGTATTATATTAATCCTCCTGAGTATTCTCTTGCTCCTGACTTGTATTTTGTTTTGAGTAGGACTAGGGAAATTGTTTCAGCGTATAAGCCGGGCCGGACTTCGCTTTCTACTGTTGCTACTTCAAGAAGATATTTTGAGCGTTTGTATGAGTCAACAATAAAAGAAATTGCTGTGAGGAGTGGTGTTTCAATTACTCCTGATGATATGGCTTCGCTATCAAAAGTTGTTGCGCGTTATACTGTTGGTTATGGTATTTTAGAGATTTTGTTAAATGATAGAAAAATTACTGATGTTTATATTGATTCTCCAATTGGTTCGAGACCAATTTATATTGTTCATGCGGATTATGGTCAGTGTCAGACTAATATTACTTTTACTGAGTTTGAAGCTAATAGTCTTATTTCAAAATTAAGAGCAATGTCTTCTCGTCCTTTTGATGAAGCGCATCCTGTTCTTGATTATGATTTAGCTGATCTTGAAACTAGAGTTGCGTTAATTGGTCCTCCTCTTACTCCTTCAAGTTATGGTTTTGCTTTCAGGTTACATAAAATGACTCCGTGGACGCTTGAACAGTTCATTGATGTAAATTATATTAATCCTCTTGCTGCGGGGTTGCTAAGTTTTTTTATTGATATGCAGACTACTACTCTTATTGCTGGTTCTCGTGGGAGTGGTAAAACTTCTCTTTTGCAGGCTATGATGCTTGAGATTCCACAGAATTCAAGAATTATTGTTCAAGAAGACACGCTTGAAATTCCTGTTCCTTATATGAAAGATATTGGTTTTAATATTCAAAGACTTAAGACGCGTAGTCCGATTAGTGTTTCAACTACTGAAACTGAAGTTGATCCTGCCGAAGCTCTTCGTACTGCTCTTCGTTTGGGTGATTCTGCTCTTGTTATTGGAGAAGTTAGATCAAAAGAAGCGAAAGTTTTGTATGAAGCTATGCGTATTGGAGCAGCGGGTAATGTAGTTCTAGGTACGATTCACGCTGATTCTGCGTATTCGGTTTGGGATCGTGTTGTTAATGATCTTGGTGTTCCAACGACTTCATTTAAAGCAACTGATCTTGTTGTTGTTGCTCGTCCGATTAGGTTTAAAGGAAGTTTAGGAAGACATAGAAGAGTTGTTGAAATTACTGAAGTTAAAAAACATTGGAATACTGATCCTTCTGTTGAAGGCGGGTTATTACCAATAATGATTTTTGACACTGCTAAGGATACTCTTGAATTAATGGAAGATAATTTAAAAGAAAGCGAGTTATTTGAGAAGATTCAAAAAACCAGCGGCTTAACTGTCGGAGATATTTGGTCAGAGATTCGTCTTCGCGCAAACGCTAAACTTTTCCTCGTTGAACAAAAGAATTCTCTTTCTCTAAAAAGTCTTCTTGAAGCCGAGCACACAAGTCTTTGCAATAATAAATTGCTTTTAATGAAAGAAACCATGATTGAAGAGGACGGCAAAATTAATTACGACCAGCTTTTAGGCCAGTGGAAGAACTGGGTTTCAACCACAATGATTCCAAGACTACAAAAAGAAGCTCCTGAAAAGAAAGAGAAAGAAGAATAAAATAAAAAACTTTTGTTGAAGAACTTTTTTAATAAAATACTAAAGTAATAAAAAATTTGTTAGTTCATTCAATCAAACACTATTCTTATAATTCTGCGAGTTGTGCGTAAAAGTCTTTGTATTTTTTTAAATCTTCTTCGACTAAGTGTTTTATGTCTTTCCATTCTGCTATTGTTATTGGTTCTCTTTTTCCTTTTATTTTTATTATTTTCATTTAATCCCCTCTTGTGTGGTTTGCTATCCAAGTAACTATTTCTTCTAAACTCGTGTTTGGTTTTACTGCCCAAACAACAACATTGAATCTTGATGTTTCTCCAACTTCTAGTTCTTTGCCATTTAACTTTAATAGCACTAGCATTGATTGAAATGCTGTTCTTTTATTTCCGTCTGTGAAAGCATGTCTTCTTGAGTTATGCAACAATTCTGTAAATAACTAAATTCAAACACACACAATACTTACCTCTATAAGTTAATGGATTTATTTTTTTATTTCCCAGTGTCCGCCTTTGTCAGAGCCAATGCGTTTGACTTTGCCTTGTTTTTTTAAGGTGTTTAGATTTTTTTGTATTGCGGACGGGTTTATCTTTATTTTTTTAGCAAGTTCTTTTCTTGTTGCTTTTGGGTTTTTTTCTAGATAAGTAATTAGTTTTCTTTGGTTTTCTGACCACTTTTCTGACCACTTTTCTGACCACTCTTTGTTTTTTATTATTTCAATTTCGAGTTTTGGTCTATAAAATATTACTGTAAAAAATGTTGTGAACTCAAATTTAGGAGCGACTAGTCCTGCTTTAGAAATGGTTTCTCTTATTCGCATTATTCCTGAGCCAACGTGTTCAACTAAGTCTATTCTTTGAAGTAAACCAAAAATTAAAGGATTTCTTGAAATACTCTTTTTCCCAAAATCAGCTTCTTTTACTAGTAATGTTCCGGGGTTAGAGATTTCTACTCTATCATCAAAAATATCTATTTGGATTACCGCTCCTTTTTCAAAATAGTCCCTATGTACAATCGCATTAATTATTGCTTCTTTTAGTGCTTCTTCTGGAATTTCTAGTATTTCTTTTCGCGGTCCAAAACCTTTAATCTCATATCTAAGCCTTAAGTTTTTATACAAAAAGTTTATTGTATCAGTATAGTTTGAGAGTATATCACTGGAAAAGTCTTTTTTGTCAAGAATTATTACTTTGCCAGTTCCTTTGTATAAAACACAAGTAATTATCCCTTGTGGAATAAATTTTGATGGGGTTTTTCCAAAAAGTAAAATGGCAGCATTTTTGAATTCACCTTTTTGATTTACTAGCTCAAACCTAGCAAGTAGTTCTTGAGTTGATAATGTCTCTGACAAGTTTGATTTTTTTATGAATTCAGTAAATTTTTTTAAATCAAAATCTTTTTGGGCAAAGTCAATATTAGTCATTTCTTCAAAAAATAGCTTTCCTTGTTTGTTGAACAAATCACGTATTTCTTCAACAGAAAGTTTTTGTGAAATGGATCCAACACGCAAATAAAAACCGTGCCCGCAGCGATGTGGCTTTATTGCACTTTCTGGAACTGTAATAATTAGAACATTTTTGTATTCTGAAATTTTTATTGTAATTGTTAGGTCGCATCCTCTTGCAATGTCTTGTATTTTTGCTTTAAGGTCATTATTGATTTCTATTCCTTTTACTTTGTTATCATCGGTTATACCAATAAGTATATGCCCGCCTTCAGCATTTGCAAAAGCCACAAGGTCTTTTTCCATTCCGCCAATATTTTCTTTGAACTCAGTTTGATAATCTTCACCTTTTTTTAGAATGAAATCAAAAGTTTTGTCATTCATATTAATTACTTCTCATGAATTATTGTCAAAAATTGCCATTTTAAACTTGCTTCAAGCTTTTTGCCGGTGCAATTGGCTTAGTTACATTAGTCACTTATTAGCAAAATTCTATATTTCTAATTGCATTTATTATTTGGTTATTAGGCTTATTGATTTTCTTTACGCTTTACTAAAAATTAGGCACTATTTTAAAAGAACTATGCGAGTAACTTCTAATAATGCTTTTTGGTTTAAGAACATGAATTAATCAGGAATGATAATTATTATTTAAATAAGATCATTACAATTAACCAACACCCTATTGAAATATTTGGATAATTCCACCTTTAATTTGTTTAATTTATCTTTAAAGAATCCAAAAACTAAAAAGTGTCCAAGAAAGTGAGTTTTTTGTAATGGTTAATAACAAAAAAAGCTTCAAATACAAAAAGTAGCAAGTACCAAACGTTCTTTCAATTAAGCTGTTACTTTTATCAAAGTTTGTTTTTATTTGAATCTTACTGCTTCTAGGTTTCTTATTGCGCTTGAGCTTATTCCGAATTTTGCTGCGCAGTATTTTGAGAATTCTACGCTTCTTGTTGGGTCGCCGTGGTTTACTAATATTTTTCTTGGTTTTGGTTTGAGTGAGGCAACGTAAGATACGAGTTCGTTAAAGTCTGCGTGTCCACTGAATCCGTCTATTGTTTCTATTCTCATTTTTACATCTAGTTTTTTTGTTTTTCCATTATCGCTTATCGGAAAACTCTTTAAGCCTTGTTGTATTTTTCTTCCAAATGTTCCTTCAGCTAAGTATCCAACAAATACTAAAGTGTTTGCTGGGTTTTCTGCGAGTTTGTAGAAGTATTCCATTACTGGCCCACCGTTCATCATTCCTGATGTTGATAGTATTACTGCTCCGCTTCCGCTGCAGATTTTGTCTCTTTCTTCTCGTTTAACTGTTTTGAATAATGGTGAATCAAATGGTGAATCGTTTGTCAAAATTCTTTTTTCTAGGCTTTGTCTTAGGTATTCTGGGTATGCTGTGTGTATTGCGCTTGCTTCTTTAACCATTCCTTCAACGTAAATATTATTTTTTTCGGATAGTAGTCCTCTTTTGAATGCGTCTTCTATTACCATACATATTTCTTGTCCTCTTCCTACTCCAAATACTGGTATTAGTACGTTTCCGCCGAATTGTGTTGTTTCTTGGATTATTTCTAATAACTTGCTTTCTGCTGCTTGTCTTGGCATTTGTACTGCTTCTTTTGATCCGTATGTGCTTTCAACTATTAGTGTTTCCATTCTTGGGTATTTGATATCAATATTGTCAAATAGTCTTGTTGAACCAAATTTTATGTCCGCTCCGTATACTAGGTTGTGCGCTCCTTCTCCGATGTTTATGTGTACTGAGCTTGAGCCTAGGATATGGCTTGCATTGTGTAGTGTTAGTCGCATATCAGGTGCGATGTCTGTTACTTCTCGGTAGTCTCTTGTGATTGTGTGCATTAACGCGTTTTTTACATCCGCTTCTGTGTAGGGTGCAACTTTTTCTTGTGATACGCTTACGTCTAAGTAATCAAATTGTAGTAGTGTCATTAAGTCTCTTGTTGGTTCTGTGCAATATACTGGCCCATCAAATCCCATTTTGAATAAAAATGGTAATATTCCTGAGTGGTCTGAGTGTGCGTGTGATATTACGATTGCATCAATTTCGCTTAATGGATATCCCAGTGCGTCAATGTATGGGTACGGGTCGTCAGAGCTATGATTTAGTCCTGCATCAAGTAGTATTTTTGTGTTTTCTGTTTCTAGTAGCATGCAACTTCTTCCAACTTCTCTAAATCCCCCAAGTGCAATTAATCTAATCCATTGGTGGTTTGTTGCCCTTTTGTCCCCATAAATTTTTTCTGCGGTTTTTAATAAGAATTTTTTTCTTTCATCAGCGTGCTTGAATAAGTGTTTTCTAATTCCTGTCAGTATGTCTGATTTTGTTGTTGGTGCTCGTAATATTCTTGGAGTCCAACCGGTTTCCATTATTATTCTTTTACTTAATTCCCCACCTTTTCCAATTACTAGTCCTTTTTTTACTGCTTCAATTACTACTTCTGAGAATGGTTCTTCAAAATAAATATCTCTTACTTCAGCTTCTTTTGGAACAAGTTCTAGTATTTTTTTCTTTGCTAATTCAGAGTTTGATAAAAGTGTTTTATCAGTTCTAATATTTACTCTTTTTTTTAATTCAAATGCTATTTTTGAAACATAATTTTCAATTCCAAAGAATGCTTCTGGATTTTTAGTGTAAATTACTACTTCAGGTCCTTCCATTTCTATTTTTGTTATTCCTGCTGTTGTTGGAACTATTCTTTTTATTGCTTCGTTTATGTCGTCTAATATTTTTATTTTTTGTACCATTTAATCAAATCCTCTTGATTCTTTTCTAATCCAATATCAAAATTTAGCCTTGCTTTGAAAAAGAAAGGCTTCTCTTGCGTGTTCTTAAAAACAATTCTTGTTTTAAATTACTAAAGTGAAATCTTTGTTTATTATAAACAGACCATTAAGGTCCGCATAAAAAATAAATTCATATATTTCTCTATTTCTTCCAGTTCATTTAGTAAGTTATTTTTTTGTGAAGTTTAGTTTTATTTTTGACATTACTTTGTCTACTTCTTTTTCATCAACCAATCTATACCCATCTTTGTCTATTATTGCAACTGTTATTCCTTTTCCACCAGTGTTAATATCTCTGTTTCTTGAAACGCTAATTGCTTTTACTGCTAATCCCATTGCTTCGTCTTCTGTCATTGCTTCTCTATAATCCACATCAAGTGTTGCTATTGCGTATTCTGTTCCTGATCCAGTTACTGCATATTTTTTCTTTTCTGAAATACATCCAAATGGAGTTACTTCGTAAAGTTCTGGTTTTGCATTTATTCCTCCAACTATTGGCATGAATATGAATGGATAGTATCTGTTTCCATTTAATACATTTGACATTAGTGAGGTAAGTGCTTTTGGGGTTATTTTTGTTTCTCTTTCAATTTCATATAAATTTGCTTGTGCTTTTAAGAATCTAATAATTGCAAGTGAATCGCCTACAGCACCTGATATTGTTAGTGCAACATTATTTGTTATTTTGTAAATTTTAACTGCGTCATCATCTGCAGCCATGTATCCCATTGTTGCTTGTTGGTCTGCTGCGAGTAATACAAAATCAGTTCCGATTATTCCAACTGTTGTTGTTCCTGTTTTCTTGTCTTCAAAGGAAATGTTGTTGTTTACTGGTCCATTTGGAACATTAAACTTTACTCTCTCGCTTATCAAGCTTACTGGTAACCCTTCAACTTCTCTATAATGATTCATAAAAACCAAACACTTAACTATAAGCAATCTCTAAAAACAGTTTATACAATACTTGCGTCTATAAACCTTTATAAAGGTATTTATTGAATCCCAAAGAGGATTGTTTTTTGCAGCATCCATAATAATTTATTCATTAAAGTCTTCTAAATTGCATGACTATACTTGAAGAAAAGCTCGAATTGTACCTAAAAGCGGGTTTGAGTAAACAAAAGATTCTCTTAAAAATTGATGAAGAATTTGGTCCTGAGGCAAAAGCCATTGCACTTAGAATTATTGATAAATCTTATCGTGAAAAAAAATCAAGTTCAATGCATATTATTATAGGAATTTTAGGAATAGTGCTTATATTTGTAATAATAATTGGAGTTGTCATGTATTTATCTTATATTCAAAATAGTGCATTTGTTTCGCAAAAATGTGGTACAAAATCAATTACTATTACTGGTGATGCTATGTATAGAGGAAAGTTAGTAACTACGCTAGCATTTATTGAGAATAAGGATTGTAATTATACTAGGTTTGTTCTAAGTAATCTTACTACAATTTATGCTACTGATCCAGGAATGTTTTATTCAGGCCAACAAAACGGGGACAAGACTTTAATTGCGATTTATTCAGGAAGCGACGAGTATGTTGCAGGTATTGTTGTTCATGAGGCTTGCCATGCTTTTGCCAATAATTCTAGCATTACATTTTCTGAAGGCGATTGTGCTTTCACTCAATATAATTTTTTGAAATCAATAGGGGCAAGTGAGAGTGATTTAAAGAAAATGGAGACTTCAACACAAACTTTTTTACAGTATAAGTTTGATGAAACCAATAAGGATGCGTTTGAAGTTTGGCTAGAAACTAATGATAAAAACTAAATCCTTTGTATAGTCAATAACTTTTATCAATTAAGTAAATTAAAAAATTAAAGTCTATTTTAAGTTAGGTATTAATCCACACCCCTTTTAAGCCCCCACTTTGAAATTGTATTTTTTTCAACCTTTTTAAGAAAAAGTTCTTCCACAATAATTCCAACCACACCAATTACAACTATCCCAATAATGACCTTATCAAAATTGAAATACCATTGGGCAAGCCAAATATATTTCCCAAGCCCGCCAAGTGTTACAACAAGCATTTCAGCCCCAATCAATGATCTCCATGCTGAACCAAAACTAATTCTAATCCCAGTAATAAATTGGGGTAAAGAACAAGGCAAAAACACATCTGTAATTATTTTTCTTTTATTAAAACCAAGATTTTTGGCAAGCAGTATATAATGAATATCAACCCCCTGAACTCCCCCCCTTACAGCATAAATCATTTTTAAAAAAGTTGAAATAAATATTACCACCCAAATAGCAGCCCAACTAAACCCCAAAAAAAGCATTACAAAAGGCAGCCAGGCAATAGACGGAATAGGATTTAGTGCAGATAAAAATGGATAAAAAACCTGATCAGCTTCTTTACTAACCCCCATAAGCGTACCAATACCAGTGGCACAAAGTAGAGCTATAAAAAAAGGAGGAATTAGATTTGATAGGCTTATTGCCAAAAGTTCAACCAGAGTTCCATCTAAAACAAATAATACAAATGATTGCGCTGTATGAGATGGTGAGGGTATAAGCCAAGCCATTTCTGGATAAAAAAAAACATATCCTTGCCATAAACATAGAATTACTAAAAAAGGGCTAAGTCCTAAAAATATTTTTTTAGCATTGATTATAAATTTCGCATTGTGCATTTTTGAGCACCCCCTCAAATCTTGGGTCAAAAAGCTGGTTTATTGAAAGCTCTTTTTCAATATCCCCAATTTCAAATGCTGCTAAAGAATAATCTTTAAGAAGATTCTGATCACACCACAAAATATACTTTATTGACTTCCATTCATTAAGTACTTCACTAACGGAAATACCCGCTGATCCATTTGACATCTTATATATATTTTCTGAAATAAGCCTAGCGGCTTCATTAGGTTTTTCTTTAATAAATTTTTGGCCATCAATAAAAGCTTTCATAAAAGCATCTATTTTCTCTGGATAACGGGTCATAAAATCAGTATTAACAGCTATCACAGTTGATGGAGTTGGAATGCCTGTATAGTCCTTTAACTTCCATTCTTCAAGAACAACCGCCCCTGAATCTTCAAATCCTTTAGCCTCAGAAACACTTGCCAACGCAGCATCAACTATCCCCTTATTCATTAATGCAATTGGCGCAAGGACCCTATCAACCTCAATAAAATTAATATTCTTGCCATCAATCCCCCCTTTTTTTAATGCTTCGTTAAAAACAACATTTGTTATGTGACCTTTTCGGGTAGCAACATTTTTTCCAACAAGTTCCTTTAGTGTTTTAATATTTTTGTCTGGATTGACAAAAACATACATCATTGAAACTGTTGAAGGAGCAATTATCTTTATAGGTGCACCTTTTGAAATTGGGATAAAAATATTTGTTGCACCAGATGAAGCCAGTTCTATTTGACCAGCTCCAATTGCTTGTTGAGTTTCTTTCCCTGAACCAGTTGGAACCATTTCCACATTAATGCCATATTTTTCAAAAAATCCAGCTTCACTAGCAACAATTACTGGTGCATGATTTATACTATCAATAACATAACCAATTCTGATTGGCGACTCATTTTGATGTATTAGTATACTAATTAAAAAAACAGTTGTTAAGCCCAATGCAACAAATAGTATAATCAACAGATTTATTTTATTCATAATATCCCTTTTCTTTCATTCATTGAAATTAACCCCTCAAGTGACTGTTCCATGCCCGGGTCATCCAATATTTTCTTAAATTCAGTTGAAAGTGCATTATTTATTTTTTTACTCAATTTAATGAATCCATAACTATGCTCATCACGTGGTCTTGGTAGGTTAATATTATACACTTTTTTTACACTCGCAGGTCTTGACGATAATAAGTATATTTTATCAGCAAGATAAATCGCTTCGTCCACATTGTGTGTGACAAAAACCACTGACGTTTTTGTTCTAAGCCAAACTTTTTCTAAGAATTTATGAAGAAACTTTTTATATTGTATATCAAGTGCAGAAAAAGGTTCATCCATTAAGAGTACTCGTGGATTCGCTACAAGTGCTCTGGCAACTGCAACTCTTTGTTGCATACCCCCTGAGAGTTTAAATGGATACCACGACTTAAAACGAGTTAAACCAATTATGCGGAGATATTTTTCCACAAGCTGATGTTTTTGCTCATTAGAAAAATCAGTGCTATCAAGGGCATACAGTATATTTTCATAAACTGTTTTCCATGGAAACAACACATAATTTTGGAACACAACCATCCTTTCTGGATTTGCCCCGACAACAACTTTTTTATCAAGAAAAATCTTCCCATTAGTTGGTTTAATAAAACCCGCAATCAAATAAAGTAAAATTGTTTTTCCACAACCACTTGGACCAAGAATACATACAAACTCGTTATCCTTGACTGAAAAAGAAATATTTTCAAGCACTTTAAATTTGCCCTCATCTTCAAAAGATTTGCTAACTTTAGCTACTTCAAGCATATTATAATCTAGCTACAACAGATTTATTATTTGTTGGTATGTAAATCCTCTTTTTTTGATAAAACCACTAAATTCACTATCCAAAAAATTTAATAACATTAAATACCCCCTATTATGAATGCCAAATTCAACTATCAATCCCATATTATTATTCCAATTTCAAAAAAAACTTGAAGATTTATATCTGCATGCTCACAGTAAAATGTACCTACGCGGAAGACATAAGCTTTTCAGGGACAAGACAACTAACTCACACAGACTTGTAAAATCAGGCAAACCACTTGGAGCAATAGTCATCAACAGAATTGTAAAAAAACCAACTTATGCCCTCAAAATATCAACCGCTGCAAGAAAAGCTTATAACGAATCTATGCAAATCCTTTCCCAAATGGAAAAAGCTGCAGAAAGAAAAGCGCCAATAGAAGAATTAAAAAGTTTATATTTTAGTTTTTTCACAAAAAGCAGAGAAGCCCAACTCAACAGAGCATTTGATTTTAAGACATATCAAACTACCCTCAGAAAGTGCTTAAAAAAAGAGTATGCTGACAGGAGAGAAGCACAAATAATAAAACTAGTTGCTCCCCCAAGCGGGGTTAATGCAGATTCTTTATTAATAAAAATGAACATCCTTTCCCATTTGGCACACGAATATGGACGAAAAATAAATGACCCAGGAGTATATGCGTTTAATGCTTGCACTTGGGATTGGCTTGTAAAAAATTATACTGAAGACAGATATTCAAGAAGTAAAATATTAACAACTTCTGAGGAACAAATAAGAGCTACCGTGGATAAATTCATAAAAACTGAGAAAATAACTGCTAATGATTATTATGGAATAATTGAAAGACTTCGGGAGATAAACAGGGTCGCATTTATATACGCGCGTGAATGGGCTAGATGCAAAAAAGAAGTTCTCAAAGCAACAAAACCAGAATACAAAAAAACGGCAATGGCTCTGATTGATTTTGCAGGGGAGATGAGCCAGCTAACCGAAGAAAGTAACATACCAAGAAAGAAAGCATTTAGAATAATTGTGGATAGCGCAAAAAAACAAGGAATGACAATTGACCAGCTTTTAAAATTTTTAAATTCCTGAGAAAAAAACGTTTCTCATTTCAACACAAATAGAATTTATTTAAAAAAATAGAAGTTCCTCAATAAAATTACACACTAGCATTAGTTTTGTTCTATCACTTTGTTTTGTTGTTTTGACCATTTCTTATTAGGAGTTTTTTTTAACCAATTAGTGTATAAATTAATAAAATCCATTCTTTGTTTGCGGTTTCGCTCTTTCTCTTTTTCAAGTTCTTTCAAATCAACTTTTGTTAATTTCAGTCCTTTTTCCATAGTACATCATCCGCTTCTTTTTCCACATTTAATTCGCTTATCTGATTCTTTAGTAATGCTATGTTTAAAACTTCTTTAAAAACTTTGTATAAGTATCTAGCATCCTCAAAGTCTTTGTCGCTTCCAAGATTTAACTTAAATGCTATTTGTAATTCAATTTCAGATGTATTTAGATACTCGCCATTTAATAAAACTTTGATTTTGTGTTTTATAGAGTATTGGTTATATTTTGTTTGTGGAAATTTTAGTTCAAAGTTTGGCATAAATTCCCCTTGTTCCGCAAATCTTATACTTGTTTTATTTTTTAAGAATTCTTCATAAGCCTCTTTTGAATTTGAAGTATTTATACACTCAAAGCCAGAGTCATTAAAAGACCTCCACAATTTTTCAAACTTTGGATAACCAATTTCGTCTATAAATAAATCAACATCTTCTGTTCCCCTACTTCTCCCAAAAAGAATTGCGATATACCCTGATATTATTACATAATCTACTTTCTCTTTATTTAGAACTTTTACAAATTTTAGAACTAACTTATCCAAATTTGACAATTCCCGATTAAAAACAATTCCATTTTCTTTGAATTCAAATTCCATGAAATAATACTATTTAATTGTTAATAAAAATGATTCGTCAGCACTTTGCTAGTGAAAAAATAGCTTATCCTAAATTACTGCACCCTAACTAAGACATTTTTCTCTTAGCTGCCAAGAAAATAAACAGAACTTCCGCAAGTATTATAAAGGCTTGAATTTTGTTTGACTATTTTTCTTTTTCAACCAATCTTTTTGAGTTGATTTTTTTCTCAAAAGATTATTTGGTTGAAAGTGTTTGCTCAATACGCGGT
>Ga0247841_10001225_pt1 | contig 59831 bp, 41 predicted proteins | sample LaCruzMarch2015__2_FD_192410 | JGI IMG/M metagenome (GOLD analysis project Ga0247841, IMG submission 192410) | Freshwater microbial communities from meromictic Lake La Cruz, Castile-La Mancha, Spain - LaCruzMarch2015_18m | ecosystem: Environmental > Aquatic > Freshwater > Lake | place: Spain...
GGCGAGTTTGACGGCTTCGATCTTGAACTCGCGGTCAAATCGTCTTCTTGGTTCTGGCATTTTGTGGACCTCCTGAGGTTAAAGTTATAGCCTTTTCCTCGTGTCCACAAATTCGGGGGAAGATCATGACCAAGTGGGACAAGATTGGGACGAAACTCGACATATTGAAGTCAGTAACCAATCCGGACCGAACAAATCACATCAGGGGTTGAAGATGAGCACCATCAAGATTGAAAACGTCACCGAAGAAAAGAAACCGAATAAGGAAGGTCGCTTGGCCGATAAGATTATTCTTCATTCGACTACCAAGACCGGATCGATTGTAGAAATCGACGAACTCGCAATCAATGGTGCAGGGGGGATTAGGAAACGAGGGCTGTGGGTGACACTTGATGCAGATGGGCGGATTCTTAAAGGTTCAGCAATCGCAGAACTGCTGGAATTCAACAATGTAAAAACGCCATTGGATCTGATCGGCAAGGATATTAATGTTTGGTGGAATCCAAAAGGTTACATAGCGGCGGCAACCTTCGATTTAGCTGAAGCTGAAGCCCTAAAAGCGTAGCCAAACCCGTTTTAAGCCTCGTAGAGGCACGATCACCGTCGAGGGCGAAGGATAAGACCTCCGAATGGAGGGGAAAATAATCTTAGGAAAAGGTGGATGAAGATAACGCGTCACATTCATTACGAAGATAGTGTCAGCGAAAGTCTCCGATTCGAGATGCTATTTGATCCTCCCATGGAACGTGGAACAGCACTTGGTGGTGAAGAGCCGTGGTTCAAACTAATTCACTTTCAAGACGGGGTGGAAGTTACGTCGACTAATGTCATGTCGCCAGTCAACAGTAATGGCTTGTTACACATTACGGAAGTCAATGTAAATCAAGGTGACTTGGTTTCGGTCTGTCTTCGCACTGGGCATAGGATAAAGAATCTTTACACTGACACTACGGACCGGGTGCAGATTTATGTTTCGAAGACTGAACATCGACTGATGTATTTGATTCAAGTTGGTCAGCCTGGGGCCTTTGAAATAACCGCAGAAGTAGTCGTTGATGACGATCATTTCTATACCAAGTTAAAGGCAAACCCGGTTGATGTTGCCTTAAGAGCTTACTTCGTCGAACGATCAATGGCCAATACGAAGGTCACACTTGAAGCGGTTGAAAAAACACCTGATCTAATGACGCGTGCAGAGGCAGCAGCATATTTGCGAGTTTCGCCCCGGACGCTTCAACGCAGGGTTGAGGAGGGGTTGATCGTTCCTGCCCGCGGCAACAAATATCGGCGGGCGGTGCTGGATCACTACTTGGATTCGGCAAGAGGCAAGAAAAAGACTTAGGTCGTCGCCAGATTGGCGATGTGCCAAATATGTGCCATGTATTTGACTCGAAACGGCTTTTGCTGGCTCCTGTAGACGTCAATTTTCACCTTTAAACAACACCTATCTGAATGTAAATACGCCATATACGATATGTCTACTGAATTTACAAAACTGTGACATTGAGAATCCCGCCCTCTCCGCAAAAGACCCATAAGTCCTTGAAATAGGATTTATGGGTCTTATCATTTATGGCGATTTGCCAAATATTTGCCAAGCAGCAATATTCCGACTCCTCAAATTTCTGATCCCATTCATAGTATTCTAACTGGATTAGTCCAGAGAACAGGTCAGATTTCCTTCCCATAATCTCTGCTCACCTTCCCCCAAATGCCCGCCCTGCTCGCATCGAGTGTCTCAGCTCTTCAATGAAGAGTTTTTCGCCGAGCTTAAAAATAAATCGTAAAAGACTTGCTTCTATCTTGCAGAGTTCTGTATTGTCATCTGACAGTGTCACAAGACATTGGCAAAAGACAAGGGCGATTGATAACTTTGTGTTTGATATCTTCTCAAACCGGTTTCGATTATAGCAGCCACAAATTGAGTTGAAATCGTCGTCTTGCAGTTCAGATTTTCATATGATCCGTAGAGATTCTCGTTTGCAATAACCGGGCGCTTTGCTCGGGGCGGCCTGTCAACAGGCTGTTGATTCCTTCAAGGACACGGTTCGTTTTCTACGTCTTGTCGAATACAACACTCCCCCCCGCACATTGCCGCGCGACCATCGGGCGGCTTCTACAATTGGTCTAACGACCCTTCGTCGCCCAGCAACAAGTCAACCTCAAACGGTTGACAACATGTAATCAGGGCAAATTCTACATCTTCGAACTTTCCTCTGCCCGAAACCTTGCGGTATTACGCCAAAATCATCTGAAAGCCTTTTGCGAACGCCGTTGTCGGAGACAACGAAAATCTGGCGTTCGTTAGGCGGAGTATCAGAAAATCAGGATTTAACGGCTTCATTCCGAGTTGAGGATGACGCCCTTTCGATAGTTTGCAACCTTCATTCCTCGCACCCGACGTTGTTGCGGGGAGCAACAATTTCTCATAGGAAGAGACAAAATGGATAACCGCTTACACTTGTTTGCGGAAGTATGGCTGCCAGCCCTGTTTGCGGCTGGTCTTGCTGTACTGATGATTGGCTGCGCTCCCGACAGCGGCGGATTAATCGGCGAATGCGACAGCATACCGCCAACGGTGGTTTCCACCGTTCCGACGAATCTGTCCACGGATGTAGCCCTAAATGGGAACATTTCAGCGATCTTCAGCGAGGAGATGGACCCATCGACGATTAACGCCAGTTCGATGAGGCTATTTCACGGCCCAATTGAGGCGCCGGGCAAAGTGACCTACCTCGGGTACATTTCAAGCGCCGATACTGGCGGCGTAGCCTATACCGGCGTGACGGCGGTCTTCAATCCGACGACGGATCTGCTCCCGAATACCCTCTATACCGGAACGATTACTACATTCGCGAAGGATCTGGAGGGGAATGCGCTGGCTGAAAATTACGTTTGGACCTTCACTACTGGAGCCGCGCCGGACGTAACCGCTCCGACGGTGATCTTCACCTCCCCCGAAGACAGCTCTACAGGCGTCGCGCTTAACGCGAACCTCACGGCTACATTCAGCGAGGCGATGAACCCGTTAACGGTCACCACCGCTCAAGTATTTCTACGTCGAGGCGCAGCGCTGATTACCGGCGGCGTCTCCTACCATGGCGTGACGATGGTCTTCAACCCGGCCACAGCCTTGGCGCCGAGTACCGTCTATACGGTCACTATCAACACGGACGCCATGGATCTGGCGGGCAACGCAATGGCAGAAAGTTACGTCTGGAGCTTCACTACCGGGATCGCTGCGGACGTTACGCCGCCTACGGTAGTAACTACTGCTCCCAGTAATAACGCTACCGGCGTGTCGCTGAATATGAACTTGTCAGCAACTTTCAGCGAACCTATGGCTCCCTTGACGATTACGAACGCCACTGTGGTTCTTCGCAGAGGCGCTACACTGGTGGCGGGCACAGTGACTTATTCCGGTGTTACCGCGACCTTCAATCCCACCGTGGCATTCACGCCGAGCACCGCTTACTCAGTAACAGTCACAACGGGAGTCAAGGATCTGGCGGGTAATCCAATGGCCAGCAACTATGTCTGGACATTTACGACCGGCATCATTCCCGACGTTACTCCTCCAACAGTGAACTTTACGGTTCCTGAGGACAATGACGCTGGAGTATCGTTGAATGGGAACATCCTCGCGACTTTCAGCGAAGCAATGACTCCCCTGACGATTACCACTTCCACAATGTCGTTGCGTCGAGGAGTTACACTGGTTCCGGGCGCGGTGACTTACAATGGAGTGACCGCAGTCTTCAACCCAACCGCTGCGTTAGCTCCGAGTACGCTCTACACAGCTACGATTACGACCGGCGTTAAGGATCTGGCTGGCAATCCAATGGCGGAAAATTATGTGTGGGTCTTCACGACCGGCGCATTAGCAGATGTAACGCCGCCAACCGTAGTCTCGACCGTCCCGGAAGACAGCACGACGGGCGTGTCGATGAACTTCAATATCTCCGCTACATTCAGCGAAGCGATGGCGCCGGCGTCGATCACGAACGCAACCTACACATTGCGTCGAGGAATCGTAAATATCCCCGGTTCCATAACTTATGCAGGCGTTACCGCAACCTTCAATCCGGCAGTCGCTTTGTCGCCGAGTACTCTCTACACGGCAACAATCACATCCGGCGTCAGGGATCTGGCTGGAAACGCGATGGTCAGTAACTATGTATGGGTCTTTACTACTGGTATCATCGCGGACATCACCCCGCCGACTGTAGTCTCGACGGTTCCCGAGGACAGCGCTCTGGGAGTCTCGGTGAACGGCAACATCGCCGCCACCTTCAGTGAAGCAATGGCTCCATTGACGCTCTCGAACGCGACGATGACACTGCACAGGGGATTGGTTCAAATTCCCGGCTCAGTGACATACTCAGGAGTAACAGCAACCTTCAACCCGACGGCGTCGCTAGCGCCGAGTACCGAATACACCGCTACAATTACCACCGGCGTCAGGGATCTGGCTGGTAACGCGATGACTCGCAACTACGTGTGGGTCTTTACGACCGGCGTCATTGCGGACGTCACTCCTCCGACGGTAGTAGCGACTGTCCCACAAGACAGCGCAACGGGAGTGTCGCTGAATCAGAATCTGGCTGTCACTTTCAGCGAGGCGATGGCTCCGGGAACGATCACGACCGCTAACCTGACTCTCCGTCAGGGAGCCAATGTGATCGCGGGATCTGTAACCTATATCGGCGTCACCGCAACATTCAATCCGACTGCCGCGCTGGCACCAAGCGTCCTCTATACAGCGACGGTTACGACCGGAGTCAGAGACTTGGCGGGCAACGCGATGGCGCACAACTACGTCTGGGTCTTCACAACCGGCGCTGCTCCCGATCTAACGCCGCCTACGGTGAGGTCAACCAGTCCGGCTGACAGCGCTATCGGGATCGCCGTGAATACGAATGTAACCGCTACATTCAGTGAGGCGATGACGCCCGGGACGATCACGGATGCAACCATGACTCTACGGCAAGGCGCCAATCTGATCGCCGGTTCCGTGAACTATGCCGGTCTGGTTGCAACCTTCAATCCGACCGCCAATCTGGCGCAGAATACCGTCTATACAGCGACGATTACGACTGGCGTGAGAGACTTGGCAGGCAATGCGATGGCTCTCAACTATGTCTGGGTGTTCACTACCGCAGACGTTACACCGCCGACGGTGATTTCGACGACTCCACTGGACAGCGCAACAGGCGTTGCGGTGAACACGAACTACACCGCAACCTTCAGCGAGCCGATGACCGCCAATACGATCAACGATCAGACCATAATCCTGCGACAGGGTAATAACGTGATCGCCGGAGCGGTCTCCTTTGCCGGTCGAGTCGCGACCTTCAATCCGACTAATGATCTGGCGGGGGGCACAGTCTATACAGCGACGGTCACCACCGGCGTCAGAGATTTGTCAGGCAACGCCATGGCAGCGAACAAGGTCTGGATCTTCACCACGCTGGACAATTCGCCGCCAACAGTGCGTTCAACCACTCCGGTTGACAGCGCGACGGGTGTAGCAGCGAACGTAAATGTTACAGCTACTTTCAGTGAAGCGATGACCCCCGGATCGATCACAGATCAGACCATGACGCTGCGTCAAGGTAATAATGTGATCGCCGGAGCAGTGTCCTACGCAGGTCTGGTTGCGACCTTCAATCCGACCAATGATCTGGTTGGAGGTACAGTCTATACAGCCACGGTCACCACCGGTGTAAGAGATTTAGCCGGGAACGCTATGGCTGCAAACAAGGTCTGGATCTTCACCACGCTGGACAATTCGCCGCCAACGGTGCGGTCAACCACTCCGGTTGACAGCGCAACGGGTGTGGCAGTGAACGTAAATGTTACCGCTACCTTCAGTGAAGCCATGACGCCCGGATCGATCACAGACCAAACCATGACACTGCGTCAAGGTAATAATGTGATCGCTGGAGCGGTCTCCTACGCAGGTCTGGTTGCGACCTTCAATCCGACCAATGATCTGGTTGGAGGCACAGTCTATACAGCTACGGTCACCACCGGCGTCAGGGACTTGGCCGGGAATGCAATGGCTGCAAACAAGGTCTGGATCTTCACCACGCTCGATAACACCCCGCCCACAGTTCGGTCAACCACTCCGGTTGACAGCGCGACGGGTGTAGCAGCGAATGTGAACGTCACTGCTACTTTCAGTGAAGCAATGACCCCCGGATCGATCACAGACCAAACCATGACACTGCGTCAAGGTAATAATGTCATTGCTGGAGCGGTGTCCTATGCAGGTTTGGTTGCGACCTTCAATCCAACCAACGATCTGGCTGGGAACACAGTCTATACAGCCACGGTCACCACCAGCGTCAGGGACTTGGCTGGCAACGCAATGGCGGCGAATAAGGTCTGGATATTCACCACGCTCGATAATTCACCGCCTGAAGTGCTGACAACCTCTCCTGAAGACAGCGCTACAGGAGTCGGGGTGAGCAGGAATATCACCGCCAAGTTCAGCAAGAGAATGAACGCTCAGACGATTACCGATCAGACGTTTGTCCTTCGTGAAGGCAACAATGTGATCGACGGCGAGGTTACTTACGCCGACTCAGTTGCAACCTTCAATCCGACCGAGAATCTGGCTTCGGTGACTGAGTATGAGATGACGATTACGACCGGCATCGAGGATGCCTCAGGAAACGCGCTCGCAGAGGATTATGTCTGGATCTTTACCACAGGTCTGTCGCGCATTAACCTTCGATCTGCGGCCAGTTTCGCAATACTCGCCGGTTCGACGGTAACGAATACCGGAGGGACGATTATAAATGGCGATCTTGGCGTGAGCCCGGGCGCCGCAGTAACCGGATTCCCTCCCGGAGAAGTGCGTAACGGAGCTATTCATGCTGCCGATGCAGAAGCAGAGCAAGCCAAGCTCGACCTCACCGACGGCTATAATGAAGCAGCCGGCATGAACAACGCGCCGATAGGCGTGGATGGAAACCTTGAAGGAATGACCCTGGCGCCCGGACTTTATCACTCTGAATCTTCACTCGAAATCAGAGGCGGAGATCTGACGCTTGACGCGCAAGGTAATGCTGACGCAGTCTGGGTGTTCCAGATGGCTTCAACTTTGACCGTAGTTTCGGGCTCGCGGGTCGTGTTGAGCGGCGGCGCGCTTGCCAAGAACATCTATTGGCAGGTGGGATCTTCCGCAACGTTCGGGACGAACAGCGTCATGCATGGGACTGTTCTGGCTAATATAGCCATCACCATGGAGACCGGAGCCACGTTGTCCGGCCGAGCGCTGACTCGGACCGCCGCGGTTGCCCTGGATACCAATACTGTAACCGTGCCCGCTGAATAAGAGCATTCAGCACGGAACTGGAACTCTAATACTCCCAGCAGGAGAAGGCCGGCGAGAGTAAAACCTCCCGCTGGCCTCTGCCGGGCACGAAAATCAAGCGCCAAATTACTGAGGCCAACATGTCTGTAAGATACACGGCAATCCGCCGGTTCATTCTCATCTCCCTGCTCTTGACCGCCTTTCCACTGGCGGCGAGCGCTCAGGGAATTCGCCCACATCCAAAGTGGTGGTTCGGCGGCGCAGCCGCTGCGAACCTTAACTGGTACAATGGCACCGCACAGATTCTGAACGACGACCTGACAACGCCCGCTCCATTTCATAAGGGCTTGGGAATGGTCCCGTATGTAGCCTTGGGGCTGGAATATCGCCCGAATCCCGTATGGGGCGGGATGCTCTATGTTGGATACGATGACCGAGCAGGCGAATGGAATGACATTATCACCCCCTGCGGCGACAATGCATTGCTTTCGACGACCCTGAGCTACATCTCCATCGAGCCGAGTCTAAGAATCGCTCCCTTCTCAAACCGCTTCTACCTCTTCCTGGGTCCTCGAATTGGCATTAATATGGCCAAGACGTTCACTTATAAAGAGGAAGGTTCGCCAGACGCTGAAGGCGACTGGAGTGAGATTAATGAAACGGTAGTTTCAGGTCAGATCGGAATTGGATATGATATCGCTCTCTCGAAAGAGACCGATCCAACGCAAGTCGATCTTTCACCCTTCCTCTCTTTCCATCCTTACATCGGCCAAGAACCCCGTACGGTGGAAAATTGGGCAGTGACAACGGTGAGAGCCGGAATCATTCTCAAGGTGGGTAAGGGAACGGTCGGCAAGAGAGCATCGGTCGTCCCAACTCCGGTAGTCGTCGAGAGGGAAGTCGAGTTTACGGTGCGCGCGCCGAAAGCGGTGCCGATCAAGCGCAGAGTGCGCGAAACCTTCCCGCTTCGTAACTATGTATTCTTTGAGCCGGGATCGAAAGAGATTCCGAGCCGATACATCATTCTTACCAAGGCGCAGGCGTCAACCTTCAAGGAAGAACAACTGCAGGATGTTCAACCGGCCAATATGGAAGGTCGCTCGCAGCGACAGATGGCCGTCTATTACAACATCTTGAATACCCTTGGGGACAGAATGCGGAGAAGCCCCAATACGACGATTAACCTTCGGGGATCTTCGGATCGAGGCCCCGCACATGGCAAGGCGCGAGCGGAAGCGGTCAAGCTGTATCTGGTCGAAGTCTTCGGAATCGATCCGGCAAGGATCACCACCGAAGGACGCGATAAGCCTTTGTTGCCTTCAGAAAAGCCAGGCTCTTCTCAAGACGTCGATCTTCTTCGCGCTGGCGATCAGCGAGTTGACATCGAGACAAGCTCGCCTGAATTGGCGATCCAGATCGGCGGTCCGACGCATTACATCCTAAAGCCGGTTCAGATCGTCGCGGTGGTGGAAGATCCGCTCGACAGTCACGTGTTCTTCAACGTGCCTGACGCGGATCAGGAATTCACTTCATGGTCATTGGAGCTTACCGACAGCAGGGGTATCGTGCAGCGATTCGGTCCATTTACAGGGGATCTGGAAACTATTCCCGGTAATTCGATCCTCGGCGGTCACTCTGATGGCAAGTACAAGGTCGTTATGATCGGACAGACTCCTGACGGTAAGGTAGTCCGGAAGGAAAGTTCGGTTCAACTGGTGCGCAGGGAGCTTCCGGCTAACGAGGCGGTGCGCTTCAGCATTCTGTTCGACTTCGATGAATCGAAGACGGTTGCGAAGTACGAGAAGTTCCTGAACGAGATGGTCGCTCCCCTCATCCCGGCTAACAGCACGGTTGTTATCCACGGTTACTCGGACGTGACTGGCGATGACGCATATAATCTCAATCTCTCGAAAGAGCGAGCTTCGGATGCGCAGGCCATACTCGAGCGAGCTCTTGCGAAGATGGGCACTAAAGGCGTGGTATTCGAAACACTCTACTTCGGAGAAGATCTCGACTACGCTCCGTTTGCGAACAACCTCCCGGAGGGACGGTTCTACAACCGGTCGGTCATCATCGACATCGTTCCGGAACCGTAGTTAGTAAGTGTGGCAGTCGGGTAGCATCGAACAGTTGATGGTTAACTTAATTGAGCGCAAAGGTAGTGATCCTTTGAATAATAACTGATCGCAGGAGTTCCCGACTGCAAATAGACAGGGGGCTGATCACAATGGTCGGCCCCCTGTCGGTATATTCCCTTTGTCACGTAGCGATTGTGTCACAAGAATAAAGCTCGGTAGAACGGGCGTCTCGCCCGTTTATGGATACGATATCAGAAGCGAACGGGCGAGACGCCCGTTCTACCGACAAAGACACAAGATTAACCGTCCCGGTTGATTATGTCGCGTAGGGCGGATTTCCAAATTCGCCTTATTACCCAGTGCAAATTATAGTGTCTCTTGGAGGGAGGACTTCAGTCCGCCCTAAGCCACCAGGACGCTTCGACTCACAGGGCGGACTGAAGTCCTCCCTCCAAGAGACACTATAAACTGCCCAAGCAATAATACAATTTTGGTGGGATTGGAATCCCACACTACGCGAAAGAAAAGTAACTTCTAACCTTGAAAACAGAGAAAGGATCGCCTGTGTCAAACCAGATTTTTCTCTCGGCGCTCTCAATTCGAAAGTACCTCGAGCGCGTCAGTCACGAACAAACCATTGAATTGCCAGTGGTCGGTAAGGTTGTTATGTCAGCGAAGGAAGTAGCATTCCATCACGACCAGATCTGCCTGCCAATTCATCATAAGATGACCTTCGTGCCAGATTTCGAAATCGTCATCGAAGAGTTCAAATGTCACGATACCGGGCTTTCGTTCGCGATAGGCCGGGTGGGCGTCATCCCCGGTTTCGGAGTCGAGCTTCTCAGTCAGGCTCTTTCGACCGTACTTGGCCAGACGCTCGGAAAAGACGGCGTAAAACTTGAGGGGAACCGTATTACGCTCGATTTCAAGAGCTTCTTACCGATAGAATTCAAGGACGTTAAACTCACGCGGCTGCAAGCGCTGGCGGGGAACGAGGCCGGATTGAGGATTGAATTCGAGTTCTGAGATGGCGTGAATTTTCACGTAGGCAGGCAAAGCGTCAAATATTACTTGATAAAACCAGAATGCAGATTATTTTGTCGTACGACTTAGTCAAATAGACGAGGACGGTTTGATCCTCGAACTGGACCAACAATTGATCGCTTGCATTCATAGTTTCCCAAGGAGTGCTGAATTTGATGCCTACTCACGCTAAAGCCGCTATTGACGCCGCGCTTGAAAAACTGGCAGCCGACCCAATGATACCGCCTGACGCGACTTCACCGCGCGGCAGGATCTTCATAGCCGCATCTGACTTGTTTTCCAAATTTGGCTACCAGGGAACCAATACCCGCGCTGTCGCCCATGCAGCAGGCGTAAAGCAGGTGATGGTGCATTACTACTTCGGCAACAAGGAACAGCTTTACGAAGCTGTCCTGAAGTATGAAGGGCTACGTATGCTGGCTGTTATCTTCGGCGCTAATCCAGAGCATAAGTCGCCGGAGGAGATGCTGATCGATACGCCGATCCGATTGATGACAGTGCTCCATGACAATCCGCAGTGGGCTTCTTTGCTCCGCCGCGAAATTGCTGAAGGCGCAGTTCATTTGCGTCGTGCGCTCAAGGATGTTTCGGAACACGGCCCGCTCGGCGCGAACCTTCGCTTCTATGACGCTTATCAGGCCGCGGTGCAGTCTGGCAAGGCGGTCGTTCTGCCAATCGAAGCCGTCCGCGAGTGCCTGCTCGCGATTGGCTACAGCGCGATTTATTTGGCTCCGTTGGTCGCAATGATCAATGAACGAGATATCCACGAAGAGAAAGTCTGGGAGGAATGGAAGCTCACCATGAGCACGATCCTCAAACGTGGACTACTGATCGATCATCACGAAGCATAAGTTATCCAAACCTATTGATCGGCTACTGTCTAATTGAAAAAGCAAGTGTTACAATGGAGTGTCATTCCCACGAAGGTGGGAATCCAGACAACTAACAGAATATGAAAGGCTTACATGGATTCCCACCTTCGTGGGAATGACTAAGTAAATTACCCTAATCTCATTAGAAAGCCCCGCATCGACGATGCGGGGCTTTCTTCGTTTTTGGAGCAGACGCAGACTCCGAATGAGTCCGAAATCCTTCATTGGACGAGCGAGTGCACAATCTCCCGGCGGGCTTTCCAACGATTCCATAAATAAACTGAAAATAGTTGAGGAAATCCTTGCTTTTGATTGACAAAGATCTATATTGTCAGTTGACATAGTCGTTAGACAATAGCATAAGACTATTGCAAACGACTATGGCAAACGAATATCTTCTCTTCGGTTCGATTGAAAACAACTTATTAAGCCGGGAGCATCATGATAATTCCATTACCCAACGAAAATCAGCCCCTGATAGACGGGCTGGCTAAAATATTAATCCCAATCGACCACGATCCTCTGCAAGAGAAGATCGAAGGTCACATGGCGCCGCCCGATCCCGCCACACCGCGCGGCCATATATTCGCCGCAGCGACGCGGTTGTTTGCCGAGTTTGGCTACAAAGGCACGAATACCCGCGCTATTGCAAAGGCCGCTGGCGTCAAGCAAGTGATGCTCCACTACTATTTCGGCAGTAAAGAGCAGCTTTACGAGGCGGTTCTGAAGTTTGAAGGCGTGAACATGCTGGCGGTTATTTTCGGAACAAATCCTAATCTCAAATCTCCAGCCGAGATGCTGATTGACTCGCCGATCCGCCTCATGACCGTGCTGCACGATAATCCACAGTGGGCTTCCTTGCTGCGCTTTGAAATCGCCGATGGCGCGGTTCATCTAAGGCACGCCTTAAAAGACGTCACCGATCACGGCCCGCTGGGCGCCAATCTTCACTTTCACAACGCCTATCTGGAAGCTGTGCGTACCGGAACAGCCGTCAACCTGCCCGTCGAAGCGGTGCGTGAGTGCCTCCTCGCAATCGGTTACAGCGCCATCTATCTGGCTCCGCTGATCTCGATGATTAATGAACGGGACTTTCACGATGAGACTGTGTGGGAAGAATGGAAACTGACACTCAGCACCATTCTCAAGCGGGGCCTGCTGATTACAGCGCCGGCGGAAGAGGCGACGACCGCCGCGTGAGCGAATGTAGGTACTTGATGGGCAGATGATAGTTTGAGGCGGGTTGTAATTCCCGCGTAGGATTCTGTCCGAAAATTACTCAGGTTCTCTTGTCCCCTACTGCCAACCCGCTGCGGTTGGCAGAAATTAAGCAGAATCATTAGTTTGATCTACCAACCACGGCGGGTTGGTAGTAGGGGTGGGGCAATCAGACATTCTCGGGCATACTCGAAGGCGGGAATGACACGCCAGGAAGACTGTCCGGGGTAATAACAAGTGTTCGACCGACTCAAAATAGAAATGGCAGTATCCTTCATGGTTGAGATGGGTACCACCAAGGTAGCAAATCAACCTTCGTTCCTCGCAAACAACATCACAAGGCGGGGAACCAACTCAACAAAATGGAGCGAAAGATGAAATGGTTAGCAATTGTTACGGCATTGGCAATCACGCTGGCAGTGAGCCAGCCCGCTAATGCAAAGTTCTTTGGTCCCAGATCGGCGTACGGGATAAGTATAGGCGGCGCCCGTGGAGATATGGCGGGTAATGTCGAAGAGTGGAAACCGCAGATTCGTGCGCATTTCCAAACGAAGATCTTCCCACTCCTCAGCACTCAGCTCGGCGTGAACTACACCGAACTTCATGCAACAGGGGGAAATAGTTATGAGACGAAGACCCTCGGCGCTGACTTCCGGCTGCTGATGAGTCCTTTTCGTCTGACCAAGTCGTACCCATTCCTTTACGCAGGATTGGGAGTGACGAAAGACCAGGGCTCAAGCGATGCGGACTATCTGCCGATCATACCCTTCGGTATCGGCATTCAAACGCCGATGGGCGATAATCTCCTGCTTCAAGTCACCGGCGATTATAATCTGTCGATGTCGGACAAGATGGCGGCTCCCAGTACGACTAACCGCGTCACTAACGACAAAAATGACGCGTACTTTGGATTTACGGTTGGCTTGATCTTCGGAAATTACAAATCGGACATGGGCGAAGCTAAGAAAACGGAAGCTGTGAAGCCGCCGAAAGAAGGAAAAGACACGGATCATGACGGTCTAAGCGACGCTTCTGAAAAAGAATACGGCACTGATCCGAAGAATCCCGACTCAGACGGCGACGGCCTGACAGACGGCGATGAAGTCAGAAAACATCGCACCAACCCGTTGAAGACTGACAGCGATGGCGATGGCTTGGCTGACAACAACGAAGTCAGCATCTACCGCACCGATCCACTCAAAGCTGATACCGACGGCGACGTGCTGAATGACGGCGTCGAAGTGACACAGTACAAGACTGATCCGATCAAAGCCGACACCGACAGCGACGGCCTGACCGATAGCGACGAAATCAACAAGTACCGCATCGATCCGCTCAAAGCCGATTCCGACAGCGACGGTCTGAATGACGGCGACGAAGTCATGAAGTACAAGAGCGATCCACTGAAATCCGACGCCGATGGCGACGGTATCAAGGATGGCGACGAGGCTCTTAAATTCAAGACTGATCCGATCAAGACCGACACCGAAGGCGACGGCCTCACCGATGGCGACGAATTGAACAAATATCGCACCGATCCTTTGAAGGTTGATACCGACGACGGCGGAATGAACGACGGCGCGGAAATCAAGTTCGCCAAGAATCCGTTAGATCCGAAAGACGACCTGTTCGACCTGACCAAGGGGAAGAAAGTCGTGCTGCGCGGAATTAACTTCGCGACCAACAAATCGGCTGTCCTTCCCGAATCAGAATATGTGCTGGAGAAGGCTCGCGCTTCGATAGAAGCAAACCCGGACGTGACCATCCTGATCTCCGGCCATACCGACAACGTCGGCAGCGACGAAGCTAATCGCACTCTTTCTCAAAAACGCGCCCAGTCTGTCAAGGACTGGCTCGTGAGTAAAGGTATCGATTCTGGTCGCCTGAAAGTCGTTGGCAAGGGCGAAACCGAGCCGATGTCCACGAACGAGACCGAAGAAGGCCGCGCCGAAAACCGTCGCATGGAATTCTTCGTCGAGTAGAGTTCTAAATTCTAATCAGGCTTCCTCCCCGTCTTCTCAACTTGACAGGGCCTGATTATACACGCAAGGGGGCGGACTTCAGAATCCGCCCCCCCGCGGACAGATTGCTGGATTGAGTAACAGAGACGAAAGGAGATAAAAATGTTGTGGACAATTGCGACTGTTCTGATCATCCTCTGGTTGTTAGGAATGGTCTCGGCATACACCATCGGCGGGTTCATTCACATCTTGCTGGTTATCGCCGTGATCACCATCCTGATCAGATTGATCAGAGGTAGAAGGTTGGTTGACTGAGAGGTTACTGAAGGAGGAGGTTCTGTTGAACAGCCCGCATGAGCTGAGTCTTTGAACCGACAGGCCTTCTCCTTCCTCTTTTCAGAATTGAGGAAGTCAAGTGTTGGATCGAATAGGCATTGGAGGGATTGATTTGCCTGCCGAGTCAGGAGGCAGGCAGTCATAAATATCCCTCTAATTAAAGCGGGCGAATGTCAAATCGCTCAAAATTCCCTGACAATGCAATGGAGCGAACATGTTGGAAATCTTACTGATCGTGGTAGTTGTCATCTTGGTGTTGACATTAATCTAAGATGCGACTGAAGGGGGAGGTTCCGCCGGATCGCGGACCGGAACGGCTAACCAATGGCCGGACCCTCCCCCTTCGTGTTTCGGTTTCAAATCATGGCAACTCTGCCGTGACCAATTCAGAAAATCGAGGCTGTTATGACGAAGGAATCAGGAAGCCGGGATGCGCGATACGCATTCATGTTTGTACTCGCCGTTCTGGCGCTGGTGATTTGGCTGGTAGTTCGTTTTACAGGACAAGTACATGTGACCGCCACGGAAACGTCGTGATCTGGTAAGGTGGCTTGGCTAAACAATCGGAGGATCAAATGGACACGCTCAGGCTCAAAGAGAATTGGAATGCGATTGCCGGAGAGCTTCGGATGCGCTCCGGTCACCTGACAGACGACGATCTCCGCTTGGTGGAAGGCAAAGAAGAAGAACTGCTGCGGCGGTTAGAGAAAAGGCTCCTGCAGCCAAGAGAAGTGATTCTCGAAATGATCGCAAAGTTCTGAATTCTAACGTCAGTAAACGGAGTGAAGCGTTTCGATCAGACTCGTGCATACCTTCGAGGATGACGGTTTCCCTTACGGTTGAGAAGGAACCGTCGAAAAGAAAAATATCAACCTCAACTCCTCACTGCACTGTGTGAGGAACCTAAACTGGATGGAGGATAAAGTGAACAAACTCGGCGTTAAAGGCAACTGGAAAACGATGGCGGGAAAGCTGAAGCAGAGCTATGCAAAACTGACTGACGATGACCTGCTATTTACGGAAGGTAAGGAAGAAGAGCTTTTGGGCAGGCTACAGACGAAGCTGGGTAAGACGAAGGAAGAAGTACTTAAGGTACTCTCGAAGCTCTGAGTTTTTGACCAGTGCGTCTTTGTCTAAACGATGACGACCTGGTTTCCGGCGCACGTAGCACGGGAGTTCGATCAGAATTAATCCTCAGAGCGTCGCCTCTGAAAAATGTAGGATTGCCGCTATGGATTCGTCGTCCTATCTCGGGCCGAATAAGTGGCTGTGGGGACATGAGTCAACTTCTCTGTTTAACGCGCCCCTGGGCGGAGTTCGCACTATGTCTCCAAAACCTGCCGTCAGTGCAGGATTAGATAATCCTAAGAAAGAACTTCATAGAACCAAAGATGGGCTGATGCTTGGTCATGAAGGTGTGGGAATAGTTACCAAGGTCGGGATTAAAAACGCCTCCTTCAAAGTTGGAGACAAGGCTTTAATCTCCTGCCTTGATTCCTGTGGCAAGTGCGAAGCTTGCCGGAACGGATTGCCATCGGCTTGCCTTGAGAGCGGGTGGATTCTCGGTCACATGATCGATAGAGATGAAACAGACTGGGCGCCTGATAATAATCCTCATTCGTATTCCAAGCAGAGCGCTTCGAAGGCGAATGAGGCGCCTCTTACTTCACTAAGCAACTTCCTATTAACCGGATTTGAATGCGGCGTGTTAAACGGACAGATCAAACCGGGAGATACTGTTGCAATAGTCGGGTCCGGTCGAATCGGGATTACAGCATTACTTACAGCGCAACTCTACCGCCCCGCCAACATCATCATGATCGATCAGGATAGATACCGTCTGGCCAAAGCGATGTCGCTTGGCGCAACCAGATTAGTTCGAAGCGACAGAGTGAATCCTGTCACCGACACGCTTACATTCACGGAAGGTCGAGGCGTCGATGTGGCTATCGAAACCGTAGGCATCGCCGCTACTCTGGGCATCTGTCAGCGAATCGTAGCGGTCAATGGAAGGATCGCCCGAATGGGTGTACATGGCAAGAGTGTTGAACTCCATCTTGGTCTGCAATGGGGGGAAAAGATGGCGATCATTCCTCGATCAATGTACACCGCCAAAACTCCTCTCCGATTGAAAACAGTAATATCCGGTCGGCTTCAACAGGTTAATCAAGTACTCACTTCATCCTTTTAAGACGCCGAATCGGCGCACTCAGGGGAAAAGGATGTCGTCCATGGATCAACCGAACAACTTCACTAAGGAAAACCGCCATGATGAACCAAAATGACGGAAAACAGGCTCAATCGAGAAAGATCTGGGCCGTAGTCGGAGCGCTTGTCATAGGCTTACTCGTCTTTGCAATCAGTCGGATGTATTAGAGAGGAATTCTACGATGAACAATCCGGATGGCTGGATGATTTGGGGGTGGTGGTTCTGGTCGATGATCAGCGTGGTAGTAGTGGTTCTGCTGGTCTTTGCGATCAGTAAACGGTCGAAGAAATAGCCGGGGCGCAAAGCTCGTGGACATCATTGGGATCGAACCATCGTTCATCCTTAGAATTTTCGTCTTCCCGACTATTAATCAATAGTCAATCGTTGTAACTGGAAAGGAAGAGACAATGGATAACCGCTCTCTCAAGTCGCTGGTCTTAGCCGCTGCTTGCCTTTTGGTAATCACCTGGGCTGCCGACGCCTCCGCAGCCGGATCATATCGGCAGGGAGAATCGCGAAGCGACATCGGATTCAAAGGCTGGGGACCACGACTCGGATTCGTCGATCCTGACGGTCCACTCGATGGTACCGCCGAACTCGGAGTCGTCTTTGAACTTGGCGAATTTACACCCCACCTCAAATGGGACGCCTCAGTGAGTTTTTGGTCAACCGGTCGCAGGTATTTCTACCACAACAACAATCAGGACTACTGGTACGACTGGAGACTGCGTGATTTCATTCTTCGCACCGGTGTAAACTATATGTTCACTGATGGTGAATGGATCCCTTACTTGGGCGGTGGAATCGGAATCCACTCCTATTCTTGGGACTACAACGATTCTCCGTTCTACAACAACGTCAGCGAAACCAGAGTCGGATTCTATATCGACGGCGGCATCGAACATCAATTTACTGAGAGCTGGACCGGTCAGATGCAAGTTCAGTTCGACTCGGCGGATCTCGACCAGACTGCGCTACTGCTCAATCTGATCTATCGCCTGCGGTAGGCTGACGAGAATCTCAATCCGAACCAACGGTCGCGCGCATAATCACGGCCGCACTGATTCAAATGGAGTCTGAAATGTTAATAACCGTACTGGTTATCGTCCTTCTCGTTTTACTGATTTATCGCATCCGGTAGATCGGTATGGCATGTTCGAAAGCGAGCTCCCTATGGAGCTTTTCGCAGGCCCCCGTCACAGGAAGATTGGACAACCACAACCCTCTCCGGCTTTGCGATGTTACATCAAGTGACAAATCCGGGGGACCATCCCCAAATCCGGAAAGGATAAAACAATGGTTAATATCTACGCAGGGAATCTCTCAAGCGAGATGACCGAAGGCGACCTCAGAAGCATGTTCGAAGCGCATGGTCAAGTCGATCGCGCCAGTCTGGTGATCGATCGAGCGACCAATCGGAGCAAGGGTTTCGGGTTCATCGAAATGCCAGTCGAAGCCGAAGGCCGGGCCGCCATAAGCGCGCTGAACGATATGGAAACACAAGGTCGAAAGATCATCGTGAACGAAGCGAAGCCAAAGGTGGATCGCCCGCCGCACGGCCAGCGGTACTAAAGGTCGTTCTGATTGCTGGATGACTAAAAGGGGCGGATTCTGTCCGCCTCTTTTGGGCAGTAATCTCTCCAAATTCACAAGGAAAATGAAATGACAAAGGCGCATTTCCGCGCTAACTATCTGACGTTAGCCCTTGCGTTCTCGATTCTCGCGCTATTGGGATTTCCGGGATGTTCGAAAGATTCAGGAACCAACTCGGCAGCCCAAGGCGACATCAGAATGTACATGGTCGATGCACCCGGAGACTACGACGCCGTAAATATCGTGGTTACCGAAGTCACCGTCCATATGGAATCAGCAGACGAGGTTACGGGCTGGGTGATAATCAGCGATAGCGCTCGCACGATCAATCTCCTCAACCTTACTAACGGTACTTTCGACATTCTTGGAGCTCACCGGCTCGACGTCGGTAGGTATTCACAGATTCGCCTCAAAATCGGAACCGGCAGCAATGTGGTGGTCGATGGAACGACTTACGCGCTCAACATCCCGAGTGGCTCGCAGTCTGGCCTGAAGCTCAATCATCAATTTGATATCGAAGCCGACGCGCTATACGAATTAACGCTTGACTTCGACGCCGCACACTCGATCCATATGACCGGCAATGGACAATACCAGATGAACCCGGTGATTCGAGTCGTCGCTAATGTCGTCTCCGGATCAATTTCAGGGGTGGTGAGCCCAGTCAGCGCTTTCGCGCAGATCCTGACCAAGATTGGCTCAGACAGCGTGGCTACTTACGCCAATATGCTGAGCGGCGGATTCAAACTCATGGCAATGCCGGCAGGAACTTACTCCGTGACGATCGAATCAAGCTCCGCACTCTACGCTGATTCAACTATCACGGGAGTGGTTGTGCATGCACAACAGAACACGAATCTGGGAACAATTGTTTTGAGACAAAGGTAGGGCAGGTTCAGTAACCTTCCCCCCTTGAGCAGGGGGGAAGGCTGACCAGATGGTTGAACGGGATTCAACCAAAGCACAAGCATCGGCAAGTCAATTCGCTATAGGTGGCTTCGTAAAGGAGGAGTTGCAGTGGCTTCGAGTTCTATTATCAAAGCGGTTGTTGTCGGCGTTTTCGTCGCGCTTATCGCAGGCTGTTCGAGAGACAACAATCCGACCGTCCCGCAAGCCGGAGTGATTTCCGGGCGAGTAACTGAGTCCTCAAGCGGGAATCCGGTGGGTGGAGCCAGCGTCGCGACTCTGCCTGCCACAAGCGGCGCAACATCAGACAATCAAGGGAATTTCAGCCTGCCCGGTATTCCGCCTGCAAACTACACTGTGACCGTCGCGAAGGCGAACTACTTCATCAGCTCGATTCAAATCAATCTCCCGGTCGGCGACACCGCGTTGGTCAGCGTCATTCTCGCCTTGAAAGAGTCAGGCGCTCAGCCCGGTGAAGAACGCATCCTTCCCTTTGGCGATACGACCATGACGATGGTCTGGGTTCCTGCCGGAAGCTACCAGATGGGTTCGCCAACGGACGAGCAGGATCGGCAGGCTGACGAAGGACCAGTTCATACGGTAACGTTCGCTGAAGGCTTCTGGATGGGGAAGTATGAAGTTACTCAAGGGCAGTGGCAGGCGGTTATGGGAGCCAATCCGTCAGCCCTGATTGGAGTAGGTTCTGAATACCCGGTATATAACGTGTCATGGAATGACGTCCAGACGTTCGCACGAAGATTGGGCGGAATGTTCCACCTGCCTTCTGAATCCGAGTGGGAATATGCCTGCCGAGCCGGAACGACGACTCGCTACTACTGGGGCGACGATTCCGGTTACACCGAGATTGAGGATCACGCGTGGTATGTCGGGAATTGCAGTTCCGCAACCCACCCGGTTGGACTCAAAGGCTCGAACGCCTGGGGGTTGTACGACATGAGCGGCAACGTCTGGGAGTGGTGCGAAGATTGGATTCACGATGATTATGAAAATGCCCCGACCGACGGCAAGGTTTGGATAGCTCCATCGGGAAACACCCGAGTCATCCGGGGCGGTTCGTGGAAATGCCCCGATGCGACGTACAGTCGGTCAGCTCGCCGCCTTGGACGGGATCCCGCGACCGGGTACAATTACATCGGTTTCAGATTGGTTGTTGGAGGAGTTTGAATGCTGGTGTTGCTGTCAGTAATCGGTCGGACAACTGCGATTGACTTGAATCAGGAGGATGGACGTCCCTGCCCGTCCATGCGATCTATTACCAATTGAATAGGACGGGCAGGGACGCCCATCCTCCTATTTCACGTACCAATGCAACTTCACTATCTAATGCCCTGATTAATTAAGGACAACGAACAATTCTTGAGAAGGCTGACAGAAGAAAGAGGGCGGTTCACCAGCCAGATCCTCTTCTAAGTTCGGTTGCACATGGCTCGATTGAGCGAATGCATTCCATCCGCTTCGAGCTGGCTCCGAAATCTCTTGCGATGCTGGTTCTCGTAGCAGCCTCGATCTACCTTCTCATCAAGCTCTGGCCGATCCTGCTTGTGTTGATAGTCGCGCTACTCATTGCGGGAACGTTGAGTCCGGCGGTTCGCTGGCTTGAGCAGAATCATGTAAAACGTGAATGGGGAATTGCGATAGTCTTCACGCTCTTTTTCATTTTCGCGATTCTCTTTGTCGTTCTTACGATTCCGACGCTATTGGCGCAGGCTTCAGCGCTGCTCGATCAGGAGCCTGTCCTGCGCGCTCAGCTCGCGACTTATCTGGCAGGTTCTCACCTAAGCGTCCCGCTGGCAAACTGGTTGAATGGATTGAAACCCGACGCTCTTGTGAACGCGATCAGTTCAACCGCCTTCAATTACTCAGTGCGTGCGTTCAGCGTTATTGCGTATAGTTTAAGCGCGTTGTTCCTTGGTCTTTATATAATGATCGATCGTGATCGGTTGCGAGGCGGACTCTTTGCCATAATTCCGCGCACTCATCACGTTCGGCTCTCGCGCATCATGATGAACTCCGAGACTATCGTCGGTGCATACATTCGAGGACAGGTTATCACGTGCCTGTTTATTGGATTCTTCGCATTCGCGCTCTTGAAGGTTTGCGGCATAAAGAACGCACTGGCGCTCGCGGCGATAGCCGGTCTGGCGGATGTGCTGCCCTACATCGGGCCACTGATCTCGGTCGGGCCGATGGCTATTGCGGCGTTGGCGCGCGGTCCTATGATTTTCATGATTGTGCTGGGCGTTATGATCGTTTATGAGGAGTTCGAGAGCCGTGTCCTTATCCCGCGGATTTATGGCCGGGCGTTGCGACTCCCCTCCTCAGTGGTGCTCTTCGCGCTTCTGGCAGGCGCAAGTTTGATGGGGATACTTGGCGCGCTGCTCGCCCTGCCGGTCGCCGCGATGGTGATGATGTTAATCGAAGAATTACGCGTCGAACTGCCGGGGAAACAGCTCCAACCTTCTGATGCAATTATGCACAGGGCAGATGATCGCGGCGAGGAGGAGTACGAACGCAGGACTGTTGGTGTAGATGTCGAACACTCCGCCGCCATCGCCGTCGAGATTTCACGAGACCGGCGTGACGAAGAGAGTCACCCGATCGACACAGCGGCGGTTCCTCTCGCGGGTAAGATCATCCCGGAGGTGGAGAAGTGGACGCCTCCGGTGAACGAATGAAGAACTCTGCAAGCGAAGAGGACGTAAGCGCCTCATGACAACATTCGATTAACCAGAGCAGTTTATGGTCTTCTTGGCGTGTCATTCCCGCCTTCAAGACTGTCAGAAGATTGAAGAATCGCTTCCCTCCCTACTGTCAACCCGCCGTGGTTGACAGTCTAAGCTATTGAATATTACCACACCTGCCAACCGCGGCGGGTTGGCAGTAGGGAGGACAAGGGCAATATCATATTTTCGGACAAACTCCTTCGCGAGAATTGTCATCGTACTGCATCCCTTCACGGAACATGAGAATAGGGATTGGTAGCGCCGACCTCCGTGTCGGTTTACAGAATAGAAACCTGCTGTGAATAGTACCGACGCGGAGGTCGGTGCAACAGTCATGTCTTTCCCCTGAGAAATGACACGCCAACAGCAACAATAATCTGCTCCCAGTAATATCAAACTTGTCTCAGCGCAATTAGTTCTTCGTTGTACTTAATTATAACTTATGTTTTATCAATTCTTTATTCCGGAGTTGAAATGAAAGCCAAAGAAGGAAATCCCAATAGCCATTCTACGGATAACGTCTTAGATATAGCTATTGGTGATCTACGCGAGGAGTTTCGGGAATCCGAACAGCGCTACCGCGACCTGTTTAATCAGGCTCTGGATGGCATCTTTATCTCCGATCCAGCGGATCGCATACAAGATGTGAATCCTGCCGGCTGTCGGATGCTTGGGATGACTATTGATGAATTATGTCGTTTGAATCTGAGGGACCTGCTTCCACCCGAAGAATTCGCGGCAATTCAGAATCGGTCTCATGGACTAAAGCCGGGGAATGCAATTCTTACGGAGTGCCATCTACGTCGCAAAGATGGTAGTCTCCTGCCGGTTGAGGTCAACGTAATTTTGCCGGCTGGAGGTGGATTACAAGGGATTGTCCGAGATTTTACTGAACAGAAGAGAACTCGCGAGGAGTTACGCAAGAGCGCGGCATTGTTCCGCCAGACTTTCGATCTATCGCCCGTGGGAAAAGTGATGGTAGGCCTTGATCTACGCTTTACTCATTGCAACAATGCATTTTGCCAGTTCGTTGGTTATAATGAAGATGAATTGATAGGTAGGGAGTTTTCGACAATTACGTTTTCCGACGACACTGAAATCTGTAAAGTAGAGCTTTGCGCGCTGCTTGACAGTCGGATTAGTCTCGCGCATGTTGAGAAGCGTTATGTCCACAAAGATGGAAAAATCTTGTGGGGTGATGTGACCTTGAATCTGATTCGTGATGAGAACGCTCATCCCCTGTTCTTCATGAGTGTTATACTGGACGTCACCGAACGAAAGGCTGCTGAGAGTTCGCTACGAGATTCGGAGGAACACCTCCAGATGTTGATGGATCTTTCGAAGGATATGATTTCCTTTCAGACGGGAGGAATCATCCAATACATGAATCGCGCCGGACTGGTTATGCACGGAGCAACGTCTGAGAAGCAGATTGTTGGACGTTCAATGCTCGACTTAATACCTCCTGAGAATCGCGAACAAGTACGACTGGATTTGGAGCGAATCGTAGCTTCGGGAGAATTAGTAACTGACAGACATGCTGAATTTCAACGTCTGGACGGAAGTAGATTTGAAGTCGAACTTAGTACTCGACCGTTCCTCTACCACGGTGTGTTGGCCACAATGGTTAATGCTAAAGATGTGAGTAATCGTCTGTCATCAGAGCGAGCGCTTATATCTTCGGAGATGCGATATCGTCGTTTATTTGAAGCTGCTCAGGATGGAATTCTGATTCTTGACGAGGATACAGGCGAGATTGTTGACGTCAATCCCTTTATGGTAAAGCTACTTGGTTTCACGCGCGAGGAATTCTTAAATAAAAGCATCTGGGATATCGGCCCATTAGTCGATGTGTTGCGAAGCAAGTTGAAGTTTGAGAAATTGCAGGATTTAGAGTACATCCGTTACGACAATCTACCTCTAAAATCCAAGGATGGACAGGAGCACGCAGTCGAATTCATCAGCAATGTGTACGACGTTGAAGGCAAGAAAGTCATTCAATGCAATATCAGAGACATAACCGCCAGAAAGCGGGTTGAGAATGCGCTTCGTGACTCCGAAGAGAAATACCGGGCTATTTTCGATCACGCTCAAGACGCCATCCTTGTTCGACCGGTTGAGGATGGGAAGATTAGCAACTTTTTTGAAGCAAATACCGCTTCATGTAAAATTCTCGGATACACCCGCGAAGAACTGCTCGAGATGTCGCCGATAGACCTTGAACCAACGAAGACTCAACGTGAACTATCTGTTCGCGCTGGAAATATTAGCCAACGAGGTGAACTCTCGTTTGAAACTACATTCAGAACCAAGAAAGGCGACACAGTATTAGTCGAAGTCAGCGTTCATCGGTTCACGTACCGGAACCAGCCTATGAACGTTGCTATGTTTAGAGACATTAGTGCACATCGCAGGATGGAGGAACAGCTTCGACAATCGCAGAAGATGGAGGCGGTGGGGCGTTTGGCGGGCGGAGTCGCGCACGACTTTAACAATATGCTCACCATCATTCTCGGTCACACTGAAATTCTGATGATGCAGATGAAGTTAGACAACCCATTCTACGGAAACTTAAAGGAGATTTTGTCTGCCGGTGAGCGATCAGCCGAGTTGACGAAACAACTCCTCGCCTTCTCGAGAAAACAAACCGCTACCCCGCGAGTGATCAAACTTGATGAAGTCGTATTGAACGGGAAAAAGATGTTAGGCAGACTGATCGGCGAGGAGATCGATCTAAAGATTATCACGACCGGGACCCTCTGGAACATCCGTATCGATCCGGTTCAAGTTGACCAGATTCTGGCAAATCTGATGATTAACGCCAGAGACGCCATCAAGGGCGTTGGATCAGTTACTATCGAGTTAGCGAATACCATCGTGGATAAGGAAAAAAGCAGTCGCGCACTCGACGCCCCCGCCGGCGAATATGTTATGATGGCGGTGAGAGATACGGGAGTAGGAATGGATGCGGCAACCGCCGAGCGAATCTTCGAGCCCTTCTTTACTACTAAGGCTGAGGGACAGGGAACCGGACTCGGGCTTTCGACAGTATTCGGAATCGTAAAACAAAACCGAGGAATCATCCATGTCTATAGCGAACCGGGACTGGGGACAACCTTCAACATATATTTCCCGCGCTTTTTAGGCAAAATAGATAGAGTAGAAAAGAAAGAAGATGTGGAACTCCCGAAGGGAAACGAGACCATCCTGATCGTCGAGGACGAAAAACCGGTAATGAACCTCGTGAAGATGATAATCGAGGAACATGGTTACAAGGTTTTGTTTGCAAGCGATCCGGGTGAGGCGCTTACGCTGGCTGAGCAGTACGGGGATGTTATCCATCTCCTGCTTACCGATATCGTCATGCCGACGATGAACGGCAAAGAACTCGATGAGAAATTGAGAAAACTAAGACCGGCAATCAAGACTTTATTCATGTCGGGCTATACGTCTGATATCATCGCCGAGAGGGGGCTTGTAGATGAAGGAGTGAATTTCATTCATAAACCAATCTCCCACGAAGCGCTGGTGAGGAAGGTCAGAGAGGTTCTGGATGCGTGACTTTAGAGTGAAGTTTAAAACATCGATAGGTCATCTGATTGTGTGGGGATTTACGTTGATGGGCAGGGCAGTTGTTAAATGGCTTTACCGGAAGTAGTCATCACTTGAAGCGACTGACATGATATTCCCGGTTCGTCATATGAAGAATTAGCAGTGCAGATTGAAGTCCTGATCTCTTGGAGGGGGGACTTTAGTCCGCCCTGAGAGTTGAAGCGCGTAGGTATCTAAGGGCGGACTAAAGTCCCCCCTCCAAGAGAAGCTCGAACGCGCCTCGTCTACCACATCCTCGCACCTTAAATGAGCGGGGAATTAACAAGAGAACGAAAGCAATGTTTCTGAAAATGTTTACAATTGTAGCGTTTACGCTATTATTGACCGTCGCCGCGCATGCGCAGATCTCAGCGGGGATCTCGATTAACGACGGCGACCTCAGCAGTTTCTATCTCGCTATTGGTCAAACCTACAGTGTGCCGGAGCGTGAAGTCATCATCATCCATGAGCGCCAGATCCCTGACGAGGAAATACCGGTTGTGTTCTTCATCGCGAACCGAGCGCATGTCAGACCTGAGTCGATAGTCGAACTCCGTCTCGCAGGTCAGTCATGGATGGCGATCACGATGTTCTACCACCTCGATCCTTCGATCTATTACATCGAACTCGATGGAGATCCGGGGCCCGAGTATGGTAGAGCCTACGGTCATTGGAAGCGTCCTCGCCGGGAGTGGAGCCAAATCCGCTTTGAAGACGACGACGTCGTCAAGATGGTGAACCTGCGGTTCGTATCGAAGCGCTACGGCGTCAGACCCAGCGAAGTGGTCAGGCTCAGAAAAGAGCACGGCAGTTTTACCAAGGTAGTACATACCGTTGACAGTCCTGATTATAAAGCCCGCCGCATCAATGTCGATAAACCGGTCGTCCGCAAGCAAGAACCCGACACGCGCATTCGCACCGGCGGTAAAAGCGACGGCGACGGCAAGGCCAAAGTTCGCGACGACGACGACAAGAAGAAGGGGAAGGGGAAGAAGAACCACTAACGGTTTATGGCGGTACAAGCTTCCGCTGGAAGATTCTGGACTTGGCGTTCATCCATCAGATTGATGTTGAAGGTGAATAAGTAGAACATATATCATTTGAAGCTTGAACGCCAAGCGCCTCATCGCGAGATCCACACCAAATCCCGGAAAGGCGAGTTAATGATCGAATCACACAACCATCACCACCGATCAATCCTAAGAAGCATTGCGCGCAATGTGATGATTGAGCGAGGATTGTGGCCAGACTTTTCACCCGAAACGCTGGTCGAGCTGGATAAAATGCGCGAACCAGCATTCGCAAAGGACAATCTCACGTGCGATTTGCGTAGTCTCGTTTGGTGTTCGATTGACAATGACGATTCCCGCGACCTCGATCAGCTTACGGTAGCGACGCCTGCTTCGGGAGGGTCAGCAAAGATACTGGTGGCGGTCGCTGACGTAGATGCGCTCGTCAGCCTGCATACCGCCATCGATGAGCACGCGCAGCACAACACAACATCAGTCTATACGGCGGCGGAAGTTTTCCCGATGCTGCCGGAAAAGCTCTCGACTGATTTGACGTCGTTGAATCTTGACTCAGACCGGCTCTCGGTTGTGGTTGAGATGATAGTCTCCCCTGACGGCTCGCTTGATAAGTCGGACGTTTACCGCGCCTGGGTGAGAAATCATGCAAAACTCACTTACAACAGCGTTGCTGAATGGTTGGAAGGCGATGGTCAAGCTCCCGCCTCCGTCAGTTCTGTCGCCGGTCTTGAAGTGAGTCTTCGTCTTCAAGATGCGACGGCGCAGAAGATGAAGGAGCTGCGTCACCGGCATGGGGCTCTTAATCTGGAAACGATTCAGGCGCGTCCCGTATTTGACGGCGACCAGATTCGGGACATGGAACCGGACGAGAGAAATCGGGCGAAAGATATCATCGAAGACTTCATGATCGCCGTTAACGGCGTCGTTGCTCGCTTTCTCGCCTCAAAGCAGTTCCCCTCGCTCCGTAGGGTCGTACGCACTCCAAAGCGCTGGGACAGGATCGTCGAGATTGCGGCGGAGTATGGCGCAAAGCTTCCCGTCGAACCGGATTCCGTAGCTCTCGATAGGTTTCTCATCTCCCGGAAAGCGGCTGATCCAATCAGTTTTCCCGACCTATCGCTTACTGTGATTAAACTCTTGGGGGCGGGCGAATATATGGCTGAGGCGGGCGATGGTAAAAGTCCGGGACACTTCGGTTTGGCGATGCGAGATTACTCCCACTCCACTGCTCCGAACCGCCGCTATCCCGATCTGATTTCCCAACGACTTGTCAAAGCCGCACTCGTGGGAGGCAAGATACCCTATACAATTCTGGAGTTGGAAACGCTCGCAAAACACTGCACTGAAGCCGAAAATGCAGCGAAAAAAGTCGAACGTCAGGTTAGTAAATCCGCAGCGGCAATGCTGCTCGAATCCCGGATTGGCGAGCGGTGCGAAGCGATTGTTACCGGCGCCGCCGCAAAGGGGACTTGGGTGAGACTGATTCGTCCTCCCATCGAAGGCAGGTTGATAAGCGGCTTTGAAAACCTTGACGTCGGCCACCGGCTGCGAGTCGAGTTGGTTCACACCGACGTAGAACGTGGCTTTATCGACTTCAAGAGAGTTTGATAGACATTTTGCGCAAGCTGTCAACTCTCCGTAGTTGACAGCAGCGCCTGACCAACCGTCAACCACGGAGGGTTGACAGCTTGCATATCGATTGTATCTAATCGAAAAACACTTCCTCAAACTGGAGAATTCAGTGAAACGGTTACTGTTACTCGCGACGATCATTTTGGCGTTGCTCTCTTTCGCGTCATCGGCTTCCGCAAAAACACAACTTGGCTTGCACCTTGGTTTACAGAAGGCGCGCGGCGCTGATAACGCGGCAACTCTCCTTGGAGTTCTTCTGCGTTCCAAGATGGAAAAGTACGCTATCGAAGCCTCCATCGACTACCGTCAGGAGAAGTACTTCGATGGCGAAGTCACCGTCCGCACCTGGCCTGTGATGCTAACCTTGCTCTGGTACCCGATCCCATTTCTGCATGGCGATATCGGAGCCGGTTGGTACAACACCACCATGGACTACAGCGAAGATCTTGAGATTCTGGGCGCTAACGATGACACATCGCAGAGGTTTGGCTGGCACTTTGGAGGAGGCGCCGAGTTCCCGCTCGAGAGTGTCACCCTCACAGCGGACGTTCGGTATGTGTTCCTCGACTACAAGTGGAACTATGTTCCCGGGACTGAAAGCAAGCGCGGCGACTTCTATATGCTGACATTCGGACTGCTCTTCAACGCAAGTTAGAACTCGAGTCCTTTGATTTTTCGCCATTTATCTTGAAGTGGCCATGCGGACGCCCCCGTCCGCATTCAGATCGTGCTTGGGAAGACAGCGGACGGGGGCGTCCGCTTGGCCGGATTGGTTTGATCGGTGATTAAATCAAAGGACTCAGAACTCGTCTGAATCAGGATCTAATCACCACGAAAGAATGACATTGAACAGTAAAGGAGTGAGACAATGAGCGTCATTACGACGCACGACGGAGCCCAGATCTATTTCAAAGACTGGGGTTCAGGAAAGCCGGTTGTGTTCAGCCACGGATGGCCGCTAAGCGCGGACAGTTGGGAAGCGCAAATGCTGTTTCTGGTCTCCAAAGGCTATCGCTGCATCGCGCATGATCGCCGCGGGCATGGGCGGTCAAGCCAACCTTCCGGCGGCAATAATATGGATACATTTGCGGCTGACCTCTCAGATCTAATCGAACATCTGCAATTGCAGAATGTTACGCTGATTGGCTTCTCGATGGGCGGTGGCGAAGTCGCTCGATATATTGGACGTTACGGTAAGCATCGGCTCGCAAAAGCCGCCTTGATCTCGGCCGTTCCGCCACAAATGCTGAAGACCGCCTCTAATCCACAAGGTCTGCCGATGGATGTGTTCGATGGAATCCGCAAAGGTTGCGCCGCTGATCGCTCCCAATTCTACAAAGAGCTTGCCAGCGGTCCTTTCTTCGGGGCAAACCGACCAGGATCAAAAGTCTCGCAGGGAATGATGGATTCATTCTGGCTCCAAGGGATGCAGGCTGGACATAAAAACGCTTTCGAGTGCATCAAGGAGTTCTCTGAAACGGATTTCACTGAAGACCTCAAGAAATTCGATTTGCCAACGTTGATTATTCATGGCGACGACGATCAGATTGTTCCGATTGGGGCTTCAGCGCTACTCTCAGCGAAGTTGATCAAGAACTCGACGCTAAAGATATATCATGGCGCGCCACATGGTTTGATCGACACGCACAAGGAAAAGCTCAATGCAGATCTGTTGGCTTTCCTCAATGGATGAGCGCCTGCTTACGAATCTGTCCGAGAATGTCATTGCGAACCCATTCCCGCCCGATTAGACTACCACAGGATTGAAGTCTCCGGGAATGGGTGCGGCAATCTCCTCCTTGAAGCTCTTGATAACGCTAAAGATTGTTTTGCATTTCGCCAGTTCGACTGCGATAATCTAATAGGCGTCGGAACGTGCGAAAGGCTCGCAAGGACGACTACATTCTCAGACGACTCCTACATGACATGCAGCTGACTCGATTTTGAAAATCAACTAAAGAATCAATCAATGAACGACAAGACTCTCACAACAACTCATGGGGCGCCGGTTGAAAACGACCTTAGCTCCATCACCGCGGGTGAGCACGGTCCGACGCTTCTTCAAGATATTCACCTGATAGATAAGCTGGCGCACTTTGACCGGGAGCGGACGCCTGATCGCGTCGTCCACGCCAAAGGCGCGGGGGCGCACGGGTACTTCGAGGTGACTCACGACGTCTCACAATTGACTGGCGCTGATTTCCTTTCACAGGTAGGCAAGCGAACGGATGTGTTCGCACGCTTTTCGACCGTTGGCGGGGAGAAGGGATCGGCAGATTCGGAACGAGATCCTCGAGGATTCGCCGTAAAATTCTACACGGATGAAGGGATATACGATCTGGTGGGGAATAACACCCCGGTATTCTTCATCCGCGACGCCCTGAAATTCCCGGACTTCATCCATACTCAAAAACGGCATCCTGCGACGAATCTCAAGGACCCGGATATGTTCTGGGATTTCCTGTCACTCACACCAGAATCTATCCATCAGGTGACGATTCTGTTTTCTGATCGGGGCACGCCGTTGAGTTTTCGTCACAATCATGGATTTGGCGGTCATACTTTCATGTGGTACACGGGGGGCGGAGAATACTCTTGGGTCAAGCTTCACTTCATTTCAGACCAGAAGGCGAAAAGCCTGACCAGACAAGAGGCAGACGGACTCAAGAGCAGCGATCCTGACCACGCGGTCAGAGATCTGCATTTGAGTATAAAGTCTGGAAACTTTCCGTCGTGGACACTCTGCTATCAGATCATGAAGCCCGAAGAAGCGACGAGTTACCCCTTTGATCCGTTTGACGTGACGAAAGTCTGGTTCCACGGTGATTATCCCCTGAAACCATTCGGCAAGATGGTATTGAATCGCAATCCGGAGAACTTTTTCGCTGAGACCGAACAGGTGGCCTTCTCCCCAGGCCACTTTGTTCCCGGCATCGGACCTTCGCCCGATAAGATGCTGATGGGACGGATCTTCAGCTATCCTGATACACATCGTCATCGTTTGGGAGCTAACTCCCATCTATTGCCGATCAATGCCAGCAGATCGCTGGTTCAAAGCAACGAACGGGACGGGTTCATGCGTAGCGACGCAAATGGCTGGGGAAGCCCAAACTACTTTCCAAACAGTTTTGGCGGCGCGACGCCCCGGCCTCGCCTAAGACAACCAACCTTGGATGTCGCTGGCTTGGCGGCTCATCACGACTTCGTCCTCAAGGATGTTGACTTTGTTCAAGCGGGCGAGTTGTATCGCAGAGTTCTAAACCAAATCGACAGGGATCACCTCATTGGCAATATCGCTGCTCATCTTGGCGAAGCTATGAAACGTATCCAGCTTAGACAGACCGCACTTTTCTATAAAGCTGATAAAGATTACGGCGAGAAGGTTGCAGCAGCTTTGGGATTGCGATCTGAGGAGGTAAAACGGCTCTCTGGAATGTTTCAAGATGATCGCGTCAACGCTACTGCCCAATAGTGGTATCGCCATGTAACTGAACGAATGCAAAGTTTGCTGCTTCCAGCCAACTAAACATCTAAAGGATCAAAATGAACTTAGTTATTGAACTCAACAGAATTTCCTTATCATGGAATTGGCTACGATATCCGATCGCTCTATTCTTCTCCTTTTTACTGGCGGGTTTCATCAATACGCCATCGATCGCTGACCTCACCAATTCAACAATGGGCGTCGGCGTCGCCTTTGCCCCCATCGGCGGTCACGGATTCAGCCTAAGAAAACTTCCAGAGAAGGGTTTTGGTTACCAATGCGGGACGGTTTTCTGGAGAAACAATGGCGACTCCTATTTCAATGCAGGAGGAGAGTTACTCTATGTCCTCAAGCACACCCGGTTGACGGCATTCTACATTCCCGCCGGGATAGCGTTCACCTACATGAGCCAGATGCAATGGCGTTACGATCCTAACATTCCTTACCAGGATCAGGAATACCGTGAGACAACGTCTCATATATCTGGCGGAGCCGGGCTGGGATTCGCGGCGCGCTTTGAGAACTGGGATGATCTCTGGTTCTCGCTGGATATGGCAATGGTGATAGAGAAAGCTGACATTATGCCGCTTCCGCAGTTCGCAATTCACTATTTCTTCCGTTAGAATATGGAACCTGCAGAAGTGATTGTACACTCATGGTATCAGTTTGGAGTAGCGGCGACAGGCGGATTATTGGCTGGGTTGGTGATCTATTTCTTGATACATCTGTATGTCAAGAAGTACGCCCTCCGCACTGCCTGGCAGGGCGACGAGCTGATCCTGAATGCGATTGCGAAGAGTGTCCCTCTGCTTGGAATATTGGTAGGGATACTTTGGGGATTGCCTCTCGCGCCATTTATGCCAAAGTTAGTGCTGGGACTGCAAAAAGGCGTAGGGTTTGGGATCATCTTCTCGATTACCTATGTCGTAGCAAACATCGCTTCAGGTTTGATTCAACTTGCGGCAGGTGGTCGGCTCGGCATGGCGTCAACTTCAATATTTCGAGTACTCGCCAAGCTGGGCATTTGGGCGCTTGGGACTGCGATGATGCTGAAGCAGCTCGGGATTCCAATAGCGCCTATTCTTGCCGCTCTCGGCGTCGTAGGTCTTGCAGTGGCAATCGCGTTACAGGATACCCTCAGCAATCTCTTCGCAGGCATCCATATCATTATGTCGAGGCAGTTGAAAATCGGGGACTTGATCAAGCTTGAAACGGGAACGGAAGGCGTGGTGGAAGATATTAACTGGCGGAACACCACTGTGCGCGCTCCAGCTAATAATTTGGTAGTGATCCCCAATAGTAAACTCCTCACCACGATCGTCACAAATAACGCCCTCCCCGAGCCCGAGACAAACCTGATCATTCCGATCGTTGTCGGATTCAATAACGATCTGACTTCGGTGGAACGAGTAACGCTCGAAGTCGCCCGCGACGTTTTAGCGACAGTGGATGGCGGCGTCGCTAACTCAACGCCAATCGTGCGATTTTCGAGTCTTGTAGGGAGCGCCAGATTTACTGTTACGTTACGGGCAAGAGATTATCGCACCCAGTTCGTCTTGCGTCATGAATTCCTTAAACGGCTCCATCAGAGATTCATTGTTGAGTCAATCAATTTTCCTGATCCTTTACTTAAACCGCCGCACGCCAAAACATGAACTACAACATCGAGAATCTTCTAACTCATACGGAGAGCGCTAACTCATCATTCCATCGAAAGATGGAATCCAGTTTTGCCATACATAATTTCCCGACAAAGAACAGAAGTAACGGCATTGAATTCCAAACTCCCCAAATATAAGATAATTATAGCGTTCGGCATTCTTGCCTTCGTAGTTATTACATCTTTCGTTCTGATCTGGTTATCACGACCACAGGGCGAGAGATTTTTAACGTTGCAAATCGAAGGGCTGTTGACAAAAATTCTCCTGCAACCTGTGAATATTGACAAGCTTGAAACAAACATCTTCTCACGAGTCGAAGTTACCGGGCTAACCGTCGTCTCTACCGCTGATCCTCCTGCTATTGTCATCGGACTTCCCTCTCTCAGGTTGAGGTATGGCTTATTGCGGATGGTAGTCTCGGGGATCTCGCTCGATAGTGTCTTGATAACCAGCCTCAACGTCGATCTACGCCGCGACAGTCTCGGACGGTTCAACCTCAACCTTCTTAACGCCGTCGGGGACGCTGACACGAAAAAGAAGTCGGGCAAACCGTTGCGCTTCGCCGTCAAATATATCGACATCCCGACCAGCCAGCTCGCTTACAATGATCAAAGAATACAAATTGGCGGAGCGCTCAAAGGACTCGCTTCAATTGTCCAACTTCACGATTTATCCCGAATCGAGTTCGCCTTAAACGCCGAATCAATCGATTTCTCACACGCTGATAAGTATGCATTTACGGGAGATCTGTTTCTATCAGGAGGCTGGAGATCGCCCAATCTAGTGATCGACAGTCTAAGCTTGCTTTCAGATGATTTGAAGGTTACTTCGAGTGGGCGCATCGCTTTTACCGGGAGTTCGCCCGGGGTTGAAGCCAAGCTGGAGTTGGAGGGATACCTACCAACGCTGTTCGATAGTCTGGAAGCGGTCGGAATCCCATCGAATCTGAGCGGCGCAGGCTTGATTCTGGCTGATGTGACGATGACCGGAACCTTCAGCGAACCGGCGTTCGAAGCTCGCGCAACCGCTGACGACCTCATCTGGGAGCAGGTTGTTGCCAGGGAGTTGTCGGTTTCCGCCAAAGCTTTGAGACTTGCAGAAGTCTGGGCTATTGCAACGACCGTTGAGTGTACGCTCACAGTTGACACTGACTCGCTCTCCAAGCCGGTTCGTCTTTTCACAATCGTCACGTTCGCCGACTCAGCGATAACAATCAAGGACTTTGCACTCTCCCTGCCAGACATTGTCCTTGCCGGTTCGGTTGAATTCTGGGAATCAGGCGATCAGACGCTAGTCGATGGATCGGTAACCGTTAAAGGTTCATTGACCGAAGCGGCGGACATCGCTGGGGCCTTCACCTTGCCGTCCATAGCCGAAATCGAAGGAACTGCGGATCTCGCGTTGGTCATAAGCGGTTCGCTTTCCGATCCGTATCTCAGCGTCGCCGGTTCATTGCCATTACTTCAGCGCGGTGAACTTGTTATTTCTAATCTGAAATTGAAAGGCGAGTATGCAAAAGGCAGCATCCGGATAGATCAGATAGATGGGGACGTCGCGAAGGGGCGTCTGACTATTCAAGGCGATCTGGAGACGGCGAGCCTTCGACACCATCTCGCATTGCGAGCTTCAAATATCGATTTATACAAGATCTGGTCGGGACTGTTTAAAACCCGGTCTCCCTTCGAAGGCTTCATCAATGCAGATGTTGTGAGTTCGGGGCCGTTGACCAATCCCGCAGCCTGCAAGCTGGTTGGGAGCGTCTCATTAGACACCGTTGAGTATGCCGATCTGGCGGTTCCCCCCTTCACTTCGAGTTTCCGGGCGGATAGCGGACGCGTCGTCTTCAATTTTGTTCAAGGTGAATCGAAGATTGAAGCGCATGGCGTCCTGCAACGCGATTCACTGTCCGGCGAATTTACCGTCCATCTGCCAGAAATCAAGCCCTACGCCGCATTGGCAAATATCGAATCAGTGAGCGGAGCTCTCGACGCGAAAGGGACTATTAGCGGAAGTTACCCTAATCCAACGGTCCGTCTAACCATAAACGGAACCGGATGTTCCTATTCTAATTTTCCCGCCGACACTATTAGAGCTGACCTATCTTTCGTAAACCGGACTTTAGATTTTGAAAATGTATTCGTAACCGGCAAAATCACTGAGATCGATACAACGCAGCCACCCTTCGGCATGGCAGGATTCACCGGCAATCTTACCTATACAGTCAAAATGCATGGAACAATAGCCGATCCCGTCGCCAGTCTCGAAGTGGACGTGAGCGATTTCAACTATCACAACGTTCGGCTTCAATCGGGCAGAATCGCCGTCGCTTCTATCGATCGAACGATCACTCTGAAAGAAATGCAACTCGACAGCGACTCGCTCCGCATAACAGGAACAGGCTACTACTCGATAGATTCAGCCGCGGGCGATGTGAGTCTCAACTTTGCCAGCTCGAAAATCGACAGCTTGACGCCTGATCCGTTGCAAGGAAGCCTCGAAGTGGAGTACTCCTATCTGCAGGGATCGTCAGGCGTTCGATTATCTGGGCGCTCCATACCTATCGGGCCATTTCTAAAGATGTTCGGGCTTAAGGACGTGAACGGTAAACTTGACGTTTTAATGACTGCGCAGGTTGGTGAGGAGATGCGGATCGATCAGCTTGAGTTGAGGGTCAGAGAAGTATCGATTTCAAAGGCGAGGCTCGACTCTGTGACGCTCAAAGGAACCCTCGACAGCCGTGAAATAAATCTGACTGAACTGAACGGCTATGGGCAAGCGACCGCTTTTCACGCATTTGGCAAGCTTGGCAAGGATCCTCGACAAAAAGAAAGCGCTTGGTTTGACAATAACAATTTTATCGACGCCGGATTCATGGGGAGAATCGCCGACTTCGCCATCTTCCAGCCCTTGCTTCCGGTTGGCGATTCGGCGACGGGGTCTTGCGATATAGACGTAAGCGTAGTAGGCAAGTTGAACCGCCCGACGATAAAGGGTACCGTGAAACTTACCGATGGGAGTCTGCGTTCCGGCGGCGAGAAACCGCTGCTTGATTCGCTGCAGGTTGATATCGCTATCAGCGACACGGTAGCGCTGGTCAACTATCTTGCGGGCAACTATCAAGGCGTGCCGCTTTTGGTCAATGCGGAAGTCAAGTTCAGGAGTGTCAATTGGTTTAATGTCGATGCTAAGATCAACATACGGAACGAAGAGGCGGTTTTGATTGTGGCCGAAGTGAGACGCGATTCGCTCAACGCAGTTCTTACCCTGCATGAGTTCGACCTCGCCCTGATCGAACCTCTGGTTCCCGGTATCGATGCTCTGGGCGGAGTCGCCAGCGCGGAAGTAAAGATTACTGGGTCGAGGAAATTTCCGGATTTTGCCGGGCAGGTCGCAGCTGATAAGCTCTACCTGTCTCCTGTCGCGCTGGCAGATTCAATCTCCAACTGTTCTTTGCGTGTCAGCTTCGATCGGCGAGGCATTGACTTAACGACTTTCTACGGCGAGTTGGGCGACGGGACGATTCTGGCTTCCGGCGGTTATATATTTGCAGAGGCTTCCTCGACTTCCAAGCTTACCGTTAAGATCAAAGATTCCAAAGTTATCAATTCAGATAAATACACTTTCATTGTAAAACAGGGAGAAATATCAGTAAGCAAGTCAGACAGGAAAACCTTGATCGAAGGCGATCTGGTATTCGGAGAATCGCATCTTCGTTCCAGATTCACCCCGAAGATGATAATTGCGATGTTCCGAGCCACAGAACGCCCCGTGAAAGCGCAATCCAAGTTTCTCGAGAAAATTCGTCTCGACGTGAAAGTGCATGACAGCGAGGAAATCTGGATCGACAACAATCTTGCCAGAGCTAAGCTTAGAGCCGATCTGGCCATTACCGGCAGTCCGGCTAAACCGGTGATCTCAGGACGCATCTCGACTGTGGAAGGCTATGTAGTTTATCTCGACCGGAAGTTTAACGTCGAACACGCCAGCCTCGACTTTTATGACCCGCACCGCATCAATCCCAACATTGACCTGTTGGCTACAACCGAAGTCAAGAGTTATAAATCACGCGAAGAGACTCCCCACACTGTGTCGCTGGTGATCAACGGCGAACTCGACAAGGCAATCGTGTCGCTGACCTCTGTACCGCCCGAAGATCTGTCTGACATCGTAGCGCTGCTCACGCTGGGGATCACGCGGCGCGATTTGACAGGAGTTGACGGCAAACAGGGCGACGTCAAGTTCCAGGAAGCTGTGCGCGAGAGGGTGGAAATGATTACCAGCCGTCGCCTCTCAGGTTATCTTTCCTCAAATGTCGAGAATTATCTGGGACTGACTTCCTTTACCATCGAGAACAACCTCTTCCAATTCGATAAAAATTGGGGACCGCAGCTCATAGCCTCGAAAAAACTCTCCAAACGCACCGAACTGACCTATACTACAACCGTCGGCAGGATCAACGATCAGGGGATAAAACTTGCTTATAAATTAACTGAGCGGCTGGCTATCGAGGGGCAGACCGACCAGATCGGCAGGTCGGGCATCGATCTGACTTACAAGATGAAACTACCTTGAGACGCCTCCTCTACATCCTGACCACCCTGCTGATTGTGATCGCAGTCTTACCATCTCTCGCTGTGGGAAAACCTCACAAGTTCAAGATCAAGACAGTGTTCATTGGCGGCAACCACGCTTACACCGACAAACGATTGCGCCGGGTGATCGTCTCCAAGCCGTCAGTTCTCTTCAATCCGGTTTACTACTATCCTGACGTCCTGAAAGACGATCTCGTTGGATTGCAGCTCTTCTATCAACAAAACGGCTATCTCAGCGCTTTTATCGAAGAATTTACGGTTACGCTCGACAGCGTCAAAGAGCGCGCCGACATTCGCATCCGTATCAATGAAGGCGAACTTACCCGGATCGACGGTATAACGATTTTCGACAACACCGTCTTCAGCGATTCAGTATTAAAGCGCCTGATCCCCCTGAAACCGGGCGATCCGCTCAGGGAGGCCGCCATCAGTGACGGCACATTAGCGTTGCTAAAGCTCTATGCCGATCACGGCTACCTCGACGCCGAAGCAACGCCCGAAGTCAGGATTGACAGCCTCGCGCATCTTGCCAGTATCGACTACTTCATACATGAACATACTCAATTCAGGATTGATTCAACTCTCTTCAAAGGATTGACCAAGACCAAAATGCGTGTCGTATTGCGCGAGATGGAGTTCAAAACCGGCGAGATCGTCAACTACTCGAAACTATTGAAATCACAGCGCAATCTCTACCTCACCGGGCTATTCCAGTCGGCGTTCGTGAAACCAGTCGCACCGCAAAGTGGGGAAGCGGGGATGAAAGATATCCTCATCGAACTGAAGGAGAATAAATCACGCGAATACAACTTTTCGCTCGGCTATGGAACCGTCGAACGCGCTCGAACGGGAATCGGGCTCTTCAACACCAACTGGCGCGGCAGTGCTCAGAAGATTGGCCTCTCGATCAAACTCAGCTTTGTAGAGGCGGGCGTCGAAGCGAGCTTCTCTGAGCCGTGGACGTTCAATACCCGCTGGAGTACCGATCTGGGGGCTTTAATTGACTACCAAAAAGATCCATCCTATGATCTGAAGACCATCGGCGGCAGGGTCACGGTCGGGCGCATTCTTCGCAACCGCTGGTCAACCAGCCTCACCTACCGGCACCAGAACGTCGAACTATCCAAAATCAAGGTCGTCACCCTACCTGAGAACATCCGGACGAACATCCGCAGCTTGAAGTTGACTCTATCCCGCGACCTGCGCGATAATCTGTTTAATCCTACTAAAGGCTCATATCTTGAACAGAGTATCGAAACCGCCGGACTCTTCCGAAGCGCTTCTACTTCTTTCACACGGATAAGAGTTCTCGCGCGTTACTTCAGAACAGTCTCGACAGGAACTGTCATCGGTTCAGGGATGGAGTTTGCATGGATGGGAAGCCCGCGAGGGTTCAATTCAATCATCTTGAGCGAGCGGTTGTATGCAGGCGGCCCTTCGACATTGCGCGCATTTAAGTATAAGCGCGCGGGGCCGCTGGATGTGAGCGGCAATCCTCTCGGCGGAGGATTCTTGGCGGTTTGGAATGCGGTCGAAGTCAGGCAGTCAATCTATAAGATGCTTGGCGGAGTGGTTTTCCTTGACGTTGGTAATGTCTGGAATCGCATCGGCGACGCTAAAATGGACGAAGTAAGACTTTCGCCCGGATTAGGCATTCGCGTCGATACGCCGCTCGGTCTTTTCCGTACCGATTACGGTGTCAATATCTATCCGCAAGGGTCTGAACCGTCCGGAATGTTCTACTTCAGCGTGGGGCAGGCGTTTTGATTTAACTGTTTTACGCTGTCTGTTTACGGCTGTTACTTCAACAGCACAAGCTTCTGCGTCGTTATTTGCCCACCAGTTTCCAATCGAAGGAAGTAGAGACCGGGGGGGAGGGCGCTGCCACTCAGGCTTAAAGAGTGACCGCTGGGAGCAAGCCGATCATCCACAAGTCGCTGAACTTCTCGGCCTGTCAGGTCGTGGAGGGTCAGTCGAACAGCAGATTTTGCAGATTGAGCAGATTCCGAACCGAACGGAACCGTGAAGCAAACTGTGGTAGAATTGTTAGGCTCCTCGCTATTTCGTGTGGGTAGCAAGATGAATTAGCGATGTGATCGCTGCGGACATCTTTTAATTCAGGGTATCCCGCACAGCTTTTCCAAAGTCTATCGAATGGAGAACCATCCGGCTGTGCGGGTTCAAATTTAATGTTATACTCCGTCCGCACAGCCAATTAGATTGCTATCACAGGGTCACTTTAAGAGCTGTGCGGACTACCCGTGACAGTTCTCCAAACTACCCACACTAAAGAGCGAGGAACCGCATTTAAAAACGATTCTTTGTATCGATTTTCGGGCTGTGGCGGGAAAGTCTATAAACGGGCGAGACGCCCGTTCTACCGGAGAAGTGGACAAGCAGGGACGCTTATCCTACTGACCAAAACCAAAGCGGCGCAGGGAATGACTCCCCGCGCCGCTTTGCTCTTCCACGCTTATTGAGTCAAGCGCTTACTTAATCAGCGTCACCTTGCGGACGTCGCTGAAGCTCGGGGTTTCCATCTTCACCAGATAGACGCCCGAATTGAAGCCTTCGGCACTCCAGACCGCAGTGTGATTGCCTGCCTCGAGGTTGCCCGATACCAGCGTCGCGACTTCACGTCCGGCTACGTCGAACAAACGGATCGAAACCCGCGATGCTTCCGGCAAGCCAAACGCAATGCGCGTAACCGCGTTGAACGGGTTCGGGAAGTTCTGACCGAGCGAATAGTTATCCGGGATGATCGCGCCTGCGACAGCGTCAGAGGCTGTGACGCTTTACAAGAAAAGGGACGTTCCGCGTCTTAGGAGCAATCGATATCGGAAGGAAGATTTGGATCGATACCTGGAAGGGAAGAAAAGACATCGAGACGATAGGCTTGACGATGAGCCAAATATTTGCCAAAGACAATGCCAAAAAGGGCAAATATCGCACAAAAAACGGACAATTCAGATGATTGCAAACTCACCGTATTTACTTGTTAAAAAAGCAATTAGATTTAACTATTAAAGAATGATCGCGTCTTAGCATTAGAATCCTGCCCTCTCCGTAATATACCCATGAGTCCTGATGTTCAGGGCTTATGGATCTTTTCATTTTCGAGCCAAGTATCCGATGAGATTGTGCTCTTATCTGACCGTCAAAGCAATTTGGAGCAGCGTAATGGTCTCCCTATATTAATTCTATCAAGCCCAACCACTGACCGCACTCAAGATCAGTGATGTAGATTCAATCGTCTCCCCAGAGGTTCCAATGTCCGCCAGAATTCTACTCACACTTGCTTCGCTTCTTTTCGCCTTTACTGCACTCTCTTCACCATCCCTAGCCGAGGTTCTGCTCAATCCTCACGGATTCGGAGTTCAGATCGGCGAAGGTGAGAGAGAAGAAATCCCTCTCACTCTTCATAACAACGGCGAAGAAGACCTTGCCTTCAAAATCCGCTGCCGCCTCGCAGAGGCGGAACAAGGCAGGGACGACCGGCGAGGCGGGCCGAGACGAGACGAGTTCGGCGAGATCATACGAGAGGTCAACGTTCCTTACATCAATACCGTCGGGATGGCTTGGGACCCGGAGAACAACTGGCTTTGGGCGTTAGCCTGGTCGGACAGCCGCCTGTTCGCATTTAATCCCGAAAACGAACAGGTCGAAGTAAGCGTCCAGATCAGAGGCATTCTGGGAATGTTCTATCGCGATGGAACACTTTACTGCGGAGGTTATAACAACAACGCGAATGCTATTGTCCGGTATGACACACGAGGTCAAGCGCTCGGAAACATCAACAGTCCTCGCAACCTCACCTCTACTACGATAGCAGGCGATGACCGGTATCTCTACACTCTCACTTACCCGATAGCAGGCGGCCGAGGCGATGTTCATGTCTATGATTTCGATAATAATCTACAGGAAGTCGCAACTATTGACCTGAACGAATGGATCGGCGATGAAGGCTGGGGACTTGAAGTCATCCCCGCACACCAGCCGAACGGACTCTGGGTGAGCGACCGCGAGAGTCTCTATCAATTCCACGTTGACGAGGAATGGAACGCCGAGTTGGTGCAGAGCGCAGAAGTCGCCCCCAGCGGTCATTGCGGGATGGCGCATGATGGCGAGAATCTCTGGCGCGGAACCTATGACGGGCAGACTCGCATCTGGTATGTGATCGATGACGGTGTGATCGAATCACTCGGTTTTGAACTCGATCCTTCTGAAGGAATCACAAGCGCCAACGACACTTCAAATGTTATGATCTCGCTGATTTCTGGTGATGTTGAAGCGGGAGTCTATAACTTCATATTCACTGTCCAGTTATCCCCGCCAGATGATGAACGCGCCGTGTCCAGCATCGAAATGGCGGGCGTCGTTACTATCGGCGCTCCGGTCGCTAACGTCTCGGGCGTCGTCGTGGATGCATCGAATGATGTTCCAATTCCCGGCGTTTCAGCATCGCTTGATCGCTACTTGATTTCCAGAACCACCGACCAGCGAGGTCAATACCTTTTCGCAGACATCCCGGTTGACAACTACCAGCTCACTTTTTCCGCGCCCGATTACCTCCCAACTACACGCGGCGTCGAATTGGGCGAAAATGGCGCCGAACTGAACATATCACTCCTCCATGCAACCTGCGATCTCTCAATCGAGCGTGTTGATGAGCAGCTCGCGCCTGAAACTGACATGCATGTCAACTTCAGCGTTGCTAATAATGGCAACGGCCCACTAAACTATACAGTCGATCGTCGCTTACTGGGCGACGCTAATGCTGCTCCATGGGAAAACCGACGAAACTACAACTTTGGAGCAACCCTCGAAGATGACCGCATCGAGGGAGTTGCGTTCGACGGCGAGAATTTCTACCTCGCGGGAGCCGCTGGCGCCGATTCCAGCAAGGTTTACGTAACCAACCGCGAAGGCGAATTGGTGCGCAGTTTCGATCAGCTAACCCATACGCGTTATGGAATGAAGGATCTCGAATGGGATGGAGAAATGCTCTGGGGAGCAGGCGAACAGCGCGTTTACGGCTTCAGCACTGACGGCGACAGCATCATCTCCTTTAATGGCCCGTTCAATCCAACAAACTGCATAGCTTATGACAGTGACAACGATTTACTCTGGCTCTCCGGTACGACGACCAATATTGCAGCATACGACCGTGAAGGCAACGCTGCAGGAAGACAACTCAACCGCAAAGGCTTGCGCATCTACGGTTTGGCATACTGGCCGGAAGATCCTGATGGATATAAGCTTTACATCTTTAACGCCCCTGCCGGCGGCGTCCAATTGATCCATAAGATGAACGTCGAGAATGGAGATACGTTACTCGCTTACCAAATCCCGAACGACAGTCTGGCTGCGGCTTCAGGCGCTTTTATCACCAACACTTTCGACGTCTATTCATGGGTGATGATGACGATGCACAACCTCGCCCCCGCCGATGGAAGCGACCGTCTTTCAATCTGGCAGCTCGACGCAAGAAAAGACTGGATGCTCGTCGAGCCGGGCGCAGGAGTTATCGAACCGAATGGACGCCAGCAGTTCGATTTGCACCTCAACGCCGCCGGACTTCCCGCTGTGATGTTTGAGGGCGAATTGGTATTTACACACGATGGCGTAGGCAGCGAAACGAGACTGCCAATCGGCCTCGACGTAGTTGAAGGGCCGGTTCATCTCTGGCGGAGTGTGAGGCTCGATTTTGGCTGGAATCTGGCTTCAATCAATCTCCAGCCCGACGAGGAAAACATTATCCTCCTTACCGAAGGTCTGGTTGACGAGGGAGTACTCGAATTTGTGAAGGACGATGGCGGGCGTTTCTATAGTCCATCTGAGGAATTTAGTAATCTTGAAGGCTGGAATGTGGAAGATGGCTATTGGCTGAAAGTGAATAGACCGGCGGAATTGCCTCTTCTTGGAACGACCGTAATGGCAGACGATCCAATTCAACTATCTGAAGGCTGGCAGGCTATCTCTTATTATCCTCGCCGGGCGGTTGAGGCTACTCTCGCGCTCTCAGGAATCGAAAATGTACTAACCATCGCCAAAGACGGCGCGGGGAATTTCTATCTGCCCGCCTACAACTTCTGCAACATCGGCGCAATGCAAGAAGGTAAAGGCTACCAGATACGAGTTTCCGCCGACGCAGAGTTGATCTATCGAACTCGGGAAGAAGGGCGGACGACGGCTCACTCAAGTTATCCATCAGTATATCGCACGCCAGGACTCTACCCGGTTCCCATTCCTACCGGTCGCAACATGAGCCTCCTCGTTAAAGCCTCCAATGCCGAAGACGGTCTCGATGTCGCCGCCTATTGCGACACAAGGTTAGTGGGTTGCGGCGTGGTGCAATACGGATTAGCCGGAATCGCCGTTTGGGGCGACGATCCGCTCACGCCAGAGATCGATGGCGCAACCGAAGGCGCGGAACTGACTCTTCGTATTCGAGACAGATCGGGTGAAAGAGACGCCGTCGTGAAGATGGTCGAAGGCGCTTTAACCTATCGTACTGATAGCTTCGCCGTCACAAAGATCGATGGGGGAGGTGTCAGTGACAATCTGATTCCGACACTCCTGATCCTCAGCGCACCCTTCCCAAACCCGTTCAACTCTCGCGCCGAACTTGAGTTCTCCCTCCCGGAGGCGGGTAGGATAAAGCTGTCGCTCTACGATCTCGCCGGTCGGGAAGCGATGTTGCTTGTCGATAATCACTTCGAGGCGGGTAGGCATACTACCGTTCTAAACGCCCTGAATCTACCGACCGGGCTCTATTGGATTCGTCTCGAAACAGACCACGGCGTTAAAACAACCAAAGCTCTCCTCATCAAGTGATGAACGATTTTTCTGTTTCTCCATCCTTAGTTGACCTGGCGCAAGGTGTCAACTTTCCGTGGTTGACACTATGACGCCTCCATCTAATATCGATCTCTTCGGCTTCGGCCATTGTTGCGCCGATTATCTCGCCCTGCTTTCGCCATTTCCTGAGAAGGGGAAGAAAGGGGACGTCGTCCAGTCGTTGATCGTTGGTGGAGGCCCGGTTCCCACTGCCTGCCAGACAATTGCCAAATGGGGAAAACTTGTTCGATTTGTTGGTAAAGTCGGCGACGATCCCGATGGTCGGATGGTTGCGCTCGGATTAGAGGAGGAGGGAGTTGACGTTAGCGGTATGCTCGTCGATCCCGATGTTAAGACGGCTCGCGCCTACATCTGGATCGATCCATCGGACGGCTCACGCACTGTTGCGCTCGACGCCTCCCGATTCCGCTTCCCTGATGAATCTGAGCTGGACGTCCGTCTCCCAACTGCTTGCAAAGTCTTTCTGGCTGACGGAAGAGCGGTCGAAGCAACGATTAAGGCGCTTCATCTTGCGCGTCAAGCCGGAGTGCTCACCATCCTCGACGCTGGCGCCGCTCGACCGCGCTTTAGGGAGATGCTCGCCCTCACTGACTACGCCGTTGTATCGCGCGACGTCGCTGATACCTTTGCGCTGGGAGCTTCTCCAGAACAACTGGCGAGGCTGTTAGTTGAGGCGGGATCGAAAGTCGCGGTAGTCACTATCGGCGAAAGGGGAGCAATTTATTATGGCGCTGAGGGCGAAGGATTCGTTCCGGGCATTGAGATAACCAATGTTGTTGACACGACCGGCGCTGGAGATGTGTTTCATGGTGGATTCATCTACGGACTACTGGAAGGTTGGGATATCGAGCGCCGTATCCGCTTCGCCAACATCGCCGCCGCGCTCTCGACGCGAAAGCTCTCCGGGCGGTTCGGCATTCCAATGAGATCTGAAGTGGAAGCATTGTTTAACGCCTGGTAGCACCGGCGTCCCTGCCGGTAGGAGGATGGGCGTCTCTGCCCGTCCACAGGCGAGACGCCACTCAACCGAGTAACCCGCACAGCTATTAGGGCGCTAAACAAATAAGAGTGTAATGGCTGTGCGGGTTTCTTTCCGTTACCCTACCCTCTCTTCATCCTCACAATAGTCTCCAAATCTGGCGTCTGCGGAAACATATCTACCGGTTGAACTGACTCTATTACGTACTTTGCCAATCCCTTCAAATCTCTCGCCAACGCAGCCGGATGGCAGGAAAGATAGACAAGCTGCCGAGGTCCCTTTGCCTGCAGCCAACTCAATACCGCCTTGCTCAATCCGCCATAAGGTGGATCGACGAGAGCCGCATCAAAAGTCCCTTTGATAGCGCTTATTGCCTGCGAATTGTTCAGATTGCCAATTACGAACTCGATCCGCCTGCCATCTACCGCTTTTCGTCCAGCCTCTATCGAGCTTCTATCGCTATCTATCGCCAGACTGCTCCCCCCCGACCTTACATATTCATAACTGAACGCTCCATAGCCGCTGTAGAGATCGAGTAATCTCCCCGCCACCGGTATTCTCCTCAGCGCTTCCTCTGCAAGCTTCTTCCTCAACGATTGATTCGCCTGCGTGAATGCCCCCGCTGGCAGCGTCACCTGCGCGTCCCCGGCATGAACGGTTACGCTCCGCACACCCTCAGCGACAAGTATCTTTGAATCGCCATGCCGCGACTCCATCGAATCGACCTTGCGAATCTCCCAACCCGCCAGATTTCCCTGTCGCAACCATTCTCCCCAGAACTTTACCCCCGGCTGAAGCGATGCAATATAAAGCGTTCCTACAACTCTGCCAATATCACCCACCCTAAGGCGAACGACCGCCCCCCCAGGATCCTCGCTCTTCTGATTCGCGCTGGTCTTAGTCAGCGCCGCTGAGAGTGTCTTGATACACTGTCCGATCCGGTCGTCCGCTAAAAGGCAGTTATGGATCGGCGCAATCCCCAACTCTTTCCTGTATCCAATCTTCCAGACGCCCTCCTCCATCCCCACCGCTAACTCAACCCGATCCCGATACCGCCAGCCGCTTGGCGACGCGATGCACTCTTCCGGCTCAACCGATACGCCGCCAACACGACGCAACGTCTCCTACAGGTGATTAACCTTCCACTCTAACGCCGCCTTATACTTGAGTACTCCTAAAGGCGACGCGGGGCATCCCTCCGCGTAGTGTGGGCAGAGATGTTCCTTGCGGTTCACCGACGCCGAGAGCAGATCGATTGCTTCCCCGCGAGCGATTTTGGAGTTGGCAGTCGAAATCAGCCCGACGGTCGCCCGGTCTCCCGGCAGCGTTCCCTCGACCATCACGACTCGTCCGTCCGCCAGTCTCCCTACTCCATCGCCCTCGGAGTTCAGGTCGGTGAAGAGAACCTCGTATGTTGCCGCATTGCCGATATTTTCGGTCATTCTATCCATTCATTTGATTCAGGTTTTTCTTTGGGCGTCGTATAGACCTCCACCGTCACGCCATTCGGGTCCATCACCGTAAAGCCCCAGTAACTCTTCTGACGCCACTCTGGCGCCTCCTTGAACAGCTTGACGCCGCCTACTTTTAGTCTCTTAACGACGTCAGCAAACTGATCTTCCGGGATAAAGAGCGCCCATGACATAACCTCGAGAGCCCCCCCTTCGTATCCCGGCTGGCTCGCCCATCGTTCCGCCACAGACAGATCACCCTTCTCCGACTTGAAGAACATGAACTCGAACCCGTCGCACTGTATATTGAGATAGCCCCATTCCTCTTCGTATTGAGTCACCTTCATGCCGATCAGATCGACATAGAAGTTCTTCGTCGCGGCCAGATCGTTGCACACATTAAAGAGAAATCGAATGGTCGGCCCATTGAACGGCGGTTTTGTATTTGTTTCGGACATTGTATTCTACCAAATGAATTGTAAATTGTATCCATTCCCTATTGGGGAACCGTCTCCCGATTGGGTACCCGCACAACTATCTGAAGTGACCGTTGAACTGCATTAGAAAAGGCTGTGTGGGTAAATTGTAACTGAGCGCAGTTTGGGCTCCACACATCGCACGTCGCACATCGAACATCCTATGCGGTAATATACGCTCTTGCGCGACTATCCACAAAATTGTCTAATGTTATCGCGACGTCAACGCTTGGAGAGTGGTCGAATTGATTGGCATAAGGTTTGCCGAGACTACGTTCGACAGCTTCACAAGCACGAGAATTCACAAGGCGGCTATGAACCGGCTTCATTTCGGAAAAACGAGTCTCTGGGCGGCAATCTTCAGCTTGATGCTGATATCAGCCACGCGCGCCCCCGCCATGACCAACGAGGAATGCCTCGTCTGTCATGAAGATCAGACTCTTACGACTTCCACTGGCAAATCCGCTGCGGTCAGTCCTGCAGCTTTCGCGTCGAGCGTTCACAAAGAACTCTCCTGCTCCGACTGCCACAGTCAACCTGCCAACTATGACGACGCGCCTCACTTCAAGAACTACGAGAAGGTGAATTGCGCCTCGTGCCACGACGCCGCCGGTAAGTCGTTCGTCGGAAGTTTCCACGGCAAGGCTCTCGCCACCGGCTCAGCCAAAGCCCCCGACTGCGCCGCCTGTCATGCCGCTGGAGGCAACCCTCACCAGATCGAACCGCTCAACCTGCGCACCGCTGAAAACGCCTGTCGTCGCTGTCACGATGGCGAAACCGGTCGCTACGACGGCTCGGTTCACGCTGTCGCCGCCAAAGCTGGCAAGCCTTCCCCCGGTTGCGTAAGCTGCCATGCGACTCACTCCGCCGCCCTTCCGCCTTCCACCGGCGCAGTCAACAAGCTCTGCGAAAGCTGCCACTCCGGCGCGATGAAGCAAGTCGAAACCGGCGCCCACCGCGAAGCCATCGCTTCTGGCGGCGTCATGAGTTGCTCTTCTTGTCACGACGTCCATGCGACTCACAAGCCGCACCTTGATCAAGGCGTCATCTCCGCCTGTAACGAATGCCACGCCGGTTATCGCGACCAGTTCGTCGGCACTGTTCACCAGCCCCTCCTCGAACAGGGTAAGATGAACTGCCTCTCGTGTCACAGAACTCACCAGGTCACTGACGCGGGCGAGAAAGAGTCCTTTGGTTGCGGCGCTTGCCACACGGAAGTTGAAGCTACCTATCGTACCAGCGTCCACCGCATGGCGCGACTCCACGGCAACCGAACCGCCGCCACTTGCGCCGATTGCCACACCGGTCACCACGTCAAAGCGATCAACGACACTGCCAGCCTCGTCTATCGCGACCGCATTCCCCAAACTTGCGGCAAGTGTCACGGCAACACCAGCGTCGTCACATCCGACTTTGTCCGACTGCCGATCAGCCTTCCCAGCTACACGGCTTCGGTGCACGGCAAGCCAGACGAAAAAGGGAGTCCGCCTGCAGTCTGCACCGACTGTCACGGTACTCACAATCTGCAAGGCGCTTCCGAACCGACCAGCTCGATTGCCAAAGTCAACCTTGCCACAACCTGCGGAACGTGTCATCAGGTTGCCTCTGAAGAATACGTCTCGTCAATCCACGGTCGCGCCGTCGCCCTCGGTATCAAGGACTCGCCGTCCTGCACCGACTGCCACGACGAGCACCTGATCCTGAACATCAAAGACCCCGACGCAACCACCAATCCTTCCCATCTCGCCCAGCAGACCTGCGGCAAGTGCCATTCCGACCCTGCTATGGCAGCAAGATATGGCCTCCCGACAGAGGTGATCGAAAGCTACGAGGATTCCTATCACGGTTGGGCGATCAAGCGGGGCGGGAAAGCAGTCGCAGTCTGTGTGGACTGCCATATGATACACAACATCCGCACCGCGATGGACCCCGCTTCCTCCATCAACAAGGCGAATGTTGTCAATACTTGCGGTCGCTGTCACGAAAACTCCAACGCCCAGTTTGCCGCCAGTTATAGCCACATTCTCGCCCGCGGCAAGTTGATGGTGCACGATTATATCAAGATCATCTACATCTGGCTGATAGCGCTCGTCCTCGGCGGAATGTTCCTGCACAACTTATTGATCTACATCCACGCGATGAAGGAAGCCCGTCGCAAGCACATGGGCGAAGCCGCGGTTGTCAGAATGACAGTTTCTGAAATCTGGCAACATATCATTCTCGCTGTATCGTTTATCGGGTTGGGAGTTACCGGTTTTGCCCTGCGATTCCCCGAGAGTTGGTGGGCGAAACTGCTGGTCGCCGCCGGCCTGACTGAAGATCTCCGTAAACTCACGCACCGTGGTCTTGCCGCGGCTCTCGTTCTCGCCTCTATTTATCATGTTTTCTATGTCCTCTTCACGAAACGTGGCAGAATGTTGATCTGGGCGTTAATCCCGAAATTCACCGACATCGGCGAAGTTATCGGCAACCTTTTTTATTACGCCGGTTTCAAGAAGCATCCTCCCCGCTTCGGAATGTATGACTACACCGCCAAAGCCGAGTATTGGGCGCTGATCTGGGGAACTGTGGTGATGGGCGTGACCGGTATGGTGCTCTGGTTCCCGGCTATTGCAACGAGTTGGGCACCCGGCTGGTTGGTGCGCGTCTGCGAAACCATCCACTTCTGGGAAGCGATCCTCGCTGTTTCGGCCATTGTGATCTGGCACTTCTTCTTCGTGATCTTCCTCCCCAAGGAATACCCGATGAGCTGGACCTGGATCACCGGCCGTATGTCCAAGCACGAATGGAACGAGATGCATCCTCGCGCCGCCGAAGAGACTGGCGTCGAACCGGAAGAAGTCAAAGTTGAGTCTAAGGCTACGATGGATTCTCCCAAGTACTAACTCTCAACTCTCAACTCTCAACTCTCAACTAAAGAAGCGGCGCAATGAGACATTCTCTGCGCCGCTTCTCGTTTATCAGGAGGATAGGCGTCCCTGCCTGTCCATTTCGCCAGTAGAACGGGCGTCCCGCCAGTTTATGGACTTCCGACCTTAGCCTGAAAATAGCCAATCTGCCGTTCCCGTTGGGGGGGTGCGCTTAGAGTTCACAGCTTCAGCGTGTCCGGAGTTTCGAGTTCAAACTTCAGTTTGTTCCGCCTCCGCACTGCCTTCCAAACCACCCTCTTGAGCCCTTTCGAGGCGGCGTAAATAGTTGCACTTTTCTACCCTTACCCCTTGACAATTCCTTTTTTTTGTGTCATATATTAATGTCGGCTCGTCCAGAGCTGACGAACTCTCTTTCGGGGTTGCGGCTTTGGAAGCCGAAGATGTTTGTGAAATAGGGTGCAGTATGTCTCAAAGAATTCGCAATGGAGTCTTCGTAGGACTCGTCGTGGTGACGCTGATTGCGGTGGGGGTGTTGGTCTGGCCGACGCCAAAGGAGGCGATGGCAGCGAATTGGCCTGTCAAACTGACTCTTGAATGGTTTGCGATTGGAGATCCCTGGCAAAGAGATGTGAATGTTACTGCCCAACTCTACACTGCAGGAATGAATCCAATAGGTGTACCAGTAGAACTGATTCCTGCAGATAACAACCAGACGTGGACAGGCTTTCTGCCTGACGGTGGTCACAATCCATGGTACGTGAGGTTTTATTGGGATTATGATTCAGATGGGCAGGATGAAGGATACATCTGGGACAATGAGGCAAGACCGCCGCTAGTTGTGCCTGCAAATACCAGTTTGTCCGAAGGAGTATCGGAATACACAGAGATAGAACCCTGACGAATATTGAAATTTCACTTTAGTGCTAGTAGAACCGCGCGGCGAGCATTCAGTTCGCCGCGCCAAATTTTGGAGAGAATTTCATGAGGATCCTCACTGCAATCATTCTCATCCTCACAATAATTACGACTCTCCGCGCCCAACCACAAATTGATTTGCAGAGAATGTACGACGGACCGGATACAAGCGATTACCTCGGCGACGTCTATCACTGTTCTGAAAATGACTATTTGGTGTGCGGGAAAACTGGACCCTTCCAATGGCTACTAAGACTGACTCCCGGCGGCGACCTGAGCGACGAATTTGTTGGCGGATATGGGTATCTTCATTCTGTAATTGAGGCAGATAATAGCGACGCGGTAACTACTGGTGAGTATCAAGAAGCCCTCATTGGCAATCGAATGTTGGGGGTGACTCGACTTAATCCCGACAGAGAGGTCGTATGGACTCAAACATATGCAGCAGGCTCAGGTTATGCAATTATTGAGTTGAAAGAAGGAGACTTTATTGCAACAGGGAACGGCGCTGCAATTAGAATTAATGAAAACGGAGACTTGGTGTGGCGCACCTTCTTTTCCGCAATCGCATACGCTATGCGTGAAACGGATGATGGAATCGTAATGGCCGGTACTACTACGATTGAAAACAGGAGATACGGCTGGCTCAGAAAGTTAGATTTCGACGGCAATGTAATCTGGACGCAACAATATGCGATTGCCAACCGGTCATTAGAGTTTAGAGATATTTCCGCACTACCTGAAGGAGGATTCGGCGTTGCTGGATTTACTCGATTTGACGATGAGCGGGGAGAGCCAGACGGTGATTATATGTTGTACAAAATAGATGCTGAGGGAAATGAAGCTTTCAGTACGACAGTACAATTGGATGGCGGACGGCATTACTGTTATGGGATGAGAAGGTTAAGCGACGGCGGTTTTGTCTTTGTCGGTTCGAGGATAACTCCTCCAGCCGGATGGTGGTTACCACGCAACTATATTCCATTCGCTGTTAGAACGACTCCTCAGGGAGTAGTACGTTGGACACTGGAGTTTAATGATGGTAGTCTTAGGGAGTCTGGGAATTATCTCAATTCAGTGATTGTTCAGGATAATGACGTGATTGTAGCTGCTGGGTCGCTCCTGAACCGCGATCAAGCGCTTATGTCGGACGGATTGCTAGTGCGACTGGAACCAGCAATACTTGGCCCTGAGTTTATATATCGGCTACCCGAAGATTCTCTCCAGACGGTGTTGATGGGCAATTCGATTCGCTTTATCATTCGCGCTCGCGACCAACAGGGATATGAACTTGGCTATCAGTGGATGATGGACGGAACACGCTTGGGGCAGGATACCACTGAGCTGATTCAATTTGATAGCTTGGGTGCATTCTCGGTGATTTGCCAAGCCACGTCGGGCGATTGGGCTGTGGGAATCGGCTGGATGGTTAACGTTCGCGACCTCTTCATCGCCTCTAACTCCCCTGACACTCTCTCCCTTTCCCTCCGCCGCGGAACTTCCCAAACCTTCTCTCTCGACACCGTTCGCGCTGTAGAAGGCGATCCGGTGCAGTACCAGTGGACGCTGATCGACCTGAACAACTTTGAGAGGGAAGATGTGGGTTCGGAGACCCACGCCACGGTGGATTTCCTCAGAAGCGGGAATTACCAGATGGAGGGATTGGCGTACCGAGGAGAATCGCGAGATAATGTCATCTGGACGATAGCGGTCAGATCGGCGATCCTCGACTTCTGGCCGAGAGATCTGAACCTGTCTGTTCTGCCCGATTCGCTGGTCAACTTTGGAGTGCTGCCGTTTAATCCGGAATCTGACAGCCTCAGCTATGCGTGGTATCTCGATGGGGAGTTGATCGGGCAGGACTCGGCGGTCGGTTGGTGGTTCGCTCCTTTGGATAGTCAACCGGGGCGCATAACCTACGCGGTGTCCGCCATAGTGATGGACGGGGCGGAAGGGGATACGGTAAGGTGGGAAGTGACAGTAAGGGAGCCGGCGCGAGTGGGCAAGTTGAGAAGTGGGCAGGTGGACAAGTGGGGGTTGCTCTCGGTAAGCCCGAATCCATTCAACTCGACGACGACGATCCGGTACTCGACAAGCGGGGACGCTTATCCTACGCGATTGACCGTACACGATCTGACGGGAAGGGAAGTAGCAAGGCTGGTGGATGGGAGGGCTCAGCAAGCTGGCCCCTACGCGGTCAGACTCGATGGGAAAGACCTACCGGCTGGAGTCTATATAGTTAGGTTGGAATCGAAGCAAGGAGTGAAAATGCAGAAAGTTGTGTTAGTAAGGTAGGCTTTGAGCTTCAGGTCCAACCGCTCACAAAGCCTAACTGTTATGGCTCGCAGCATTGTAACACAGAGCTTTTTCTTCTCTAGAAATAACCGTAAAAGGTAACACCGACCTCCGTGTCGGTCGTCCATTGTTGAAGTCAGTAAAGAGTACCGACGCCTATTTTCATGTTCCGTAGTGGTGTGTAGCACAATGATAATTCCCAAGAAAATAGGAAGTCATACTACTTGTGGAATTAGCTTAGGCGTCACTTTATACTCCTGCTTTTATGATGGCGTACTCAACCGCAACTGACGCACGCTTTCCCGCGTCCAGCTACCAAGCGACAATATCGCGCTTTGAAATAGGAGCCTTTAGTGCGCGCGCCGCTCGCTAACTGCCTGACAAATAAAATCAAGTATATACCGTTTCTTGAAAGTGTTTTCACATCCGCATAGGATAAGCGTCTCGCTTGTCGATCAAAATGTAGCAACCGGGACGGTCAACCTACGCGAGAGTCGCTTTCCAAACGAAAAGACTTTCAAAAAACGCTAAATATTTATTTTAGGTTCGTTAAGCATGCAACCAATTATTCTCCTTCCTTCGAATCAACCCCGATAGCGAAGAGTTAACACCAGTTACTTTGAGTATAAAATGAAAGCGTCTTTACTAAACAAGAATTTCGGCTATGCGTTTCCCATTCTGACCCTAACAGCGATGACATTCATCATGATCGGATCAACGACCCTGTACGCTCAGCCTGAAGTTGGCTGGGAGCGCGTAATTGGCGGTCGTCAGGGAGCCGACCTACTGGAAGGTATTGTCCTCACTACCGATAATCAGTATGCGGTTGCAGGACGCTCATCAACCGGAGAAGGGATCTATACTTTTTGGTTGGCTCTGATTGACCGGGATGGAGAAACCATCTGGCAGCAGATATACGAAACTGAGGGGAATCACGCCTATTGCCACGATCTCGTGCAAACGCAAGACAACGGCTTCTTGTTGGTCGGCGAGGAACTTAGAGATGGGTCGTCAGTCTGGTTTGTGATCCGAACAGATGCAGACGGAGATGAAATTTGGCGAAGGTATTACTTTGAAGACAACACCGGCATTGCTTGGTCTGTAGTGGCGTTATCAGGAGACAATTACGCCATTGCTGGTATGGCATTCTACGACGATGGACAGGGACAACAAGGGCAAATTCTTCAAATAGACGGCAATGGAGACGGCGTCTGGCAACAGAACTACGGTGGAGATAACACTGACAGATTGTTTGATATTATCCAGTATAGAGACGGATTTGCCGTCTGCGGACTCTCACAGGAACCCGGCGATTGGAATGGCTGGCTGATCCGGGTTGACGACGACGGCGATGTAGTCTGGGAGGAGCGTTATGATCTTGACAATCTCGGCGTTGAAGCAAACGGGCTGATCGAAAATAGCGACGGATGGATCGCTATGACCGGCGAATCTACCACAGACAATTTCAGCACAACCGACGTGATACTGGCAGTCTATAATGAAAACGGCGAGTTCCAGTTCGATGGGAGCTATGACGTGACCCAACGTGATGTGAGCTTTGCCTTAATTCAGAATACTGATGAAAGCTACACCCTGATCGGCCAGAAATACCTAAATCAGATGAATCGCGCATGTCAGGCCGTCGGAGTAGATCGCGAAGGAAACCTTTTGTGGGATCGCGCTGGCGGAAATCCCTCGATGTTCACATCCTTCAATGACGCACTCCTCGATCCGATAGACCACTCTACTATGATTTGCGGTTCCACCTACGTGCGGGAAGGCAACACCTTTGAAGGATTGCTTGTGAAACTGCTCACCATAAATCACCCGCCCGTTATAAACGCCTTTTGGCCGGAAGACACTATCATATTCCTCCCGGTTGACATAGACACAGCATTTCGTGTTGAAGCGTTAGACGTGGATGGCGATGAAGTAAGCTACTATTGGATATTAGACGCTGACACGATCAGCAGGGAAGATTTGATCTTTTTCAACCCACAGGATACCGGCCATTTCGAGTTGAGATGCTTTGTGACAGACAGTGTATTCACCGTCTCGGTAGGATGGGAGATCTTTGTTTTCAGGATACTGACTGGATTTGAACCACAAGAGACAACTATTCAAGCTGATCAAAACGATTCAATCAGTTTCAATCTCTTTCTCGGCTTGCCCCTTGATAGCGTGAGCATTTACTGGACCTTCGACACAACAAGTTGGAGCGACGGCTTGTCGCAAACCATTTCGTTTCCAGATACCGGCAGCCACATTGTGACCGGATTAGCCTCATGGCGTGAGTTCCGGGAAGGAGTAGCCTGGACAGTCGTGGTAGATCCTGTAAATAGCATCACAGAAAGCAGCATACCAGACGTGCCAGGATTAGTCTCCCTATTCCCTAATCCATTCAACAACCTAACCACTCTCCGTTTTGCCTTGTCGCAACCGGAGATTGTCAAATTAACCTTACACGACCTACAAGGAAGGCGAGTATTGTCGCTGCTGAATGAGATGCGGCTTGCCGGTGTCCAAACCATAATTATTAACGGGACCGAACTTCCGGCTGGAGTCTATCTGGTTAGGTTGGAAACGAAGCAAGGAGTGAAAATGCAGAAAGTTGTGCTGGTAAGGTAGCTCAGCTGATTTCTTAAAAGTTGTCGCCACAATCCAAAATCCGCAATCCGAAATCCAAAATTCCTAACTCCTATCCAACGCCATACAAAACGCGGTGGTCAGCTTCAGTATATCCCGGTTCGCGCGCCTGAGATTCCCCGATAGCGTCCTGCCGATGTTGTAATACATATGATATCCAATCGACGCGTCTTCCTTGGCAATTTCCTGTATCCGTTCCTTCGATAGAATCCCCACCGTCACCTTGCTGAGCGCGGTGATCGTCGCCGACCTTTCAGCCCCGTCGAACAGCGTCATCTCACCGAAAAACACGTTATCCTTGTCCTTCAGTCGAATCAACGATTTCTCCTTCTCATCGGCCCCATCACGACTGTAAAGAGTCAGTCGCTTGGTTATCTCGATCTCACCTTCGAGCAACAGAAAGAGTTCTCCGCCAATCTCCCCTTCGCGTATAATCTCCTGCTTCTCCTCAAATCGCTTCAACCGAACGCTCTTGGCAATTACGTCAAGCTGCGCGTCGCCCAATCCAGCAAAAAGCAGAAATCGTTGCAGTCGTTCCCTATCAATCCTTTCCATCGCTTAAATTCCCCCGATCAGGAGCGCTTCGTCCCGTTCGTCGATCTGCGTGTCTCGAGCCGGATTCAAGCGCGCGCGCGTGAGTGTCTTTTCGCTGGCGCCGAGACCAGCCTCCTGAAACTTACGACGGATGAAATCGTCGAGAGCGCCGGTATCTGCCGTGAGGATATCCGCCGCTTCCAATGGACTCTCCTCGCGCGTCAATCCGATCAGAATAGCTCCCCGTTTGAAGAAGAAGTCCGCCGCTTCGGCAAACGACTGTCCAACCAGATTTGACGGAATCGGCGCTACCGATAAACGAGTGGGACTCTCGGCATTGAACATATCTTTGGCGGCTTGTGGGAGTCCTGAACCGAGCGTTCTGCTGGCGATCAAGTATCCTGCCATCTCATCTGAAACAAGTATCTCGTCGGCTTGAGCGCGCTGGAGGAAGAGGCGGTTATCAGGCAGGTTAATATGCGCCAGAATACGGATTTTCTGATTCAAAGCCTTCGCTGCCAGTGTCGCGAGAATGGTCTTCTCATCACGCAAACCTACGCTCTGTATGCCTTCGTCAGGGAGCAGCACTAAAATCTTAGCCTGTGGAAGCGCTGCTCTTTTCAAAACGCCTTCATGCGCCCAATCGCCGCGGACGAACTTCATGTTCAGCGAGTTGTAGCGAGCTAAAAGTTCCTCGACGTCGGTTTCGGGAATATCTGCAATGAGAACCACGCGGGGATTATCCTTGCCGGCGAGGCTCACCATCGAGTCCAGCAAGCGTGTTGTCAGGGTTCCAAATCCGCAAATCACAACATGATCGCGGTAGTGAGTCTGCTCCAAACCCTTCCCTTCCTTAATTTTGGCTGACACGAAAAGTGACGAAATCGTTGCGGTGAAAAATGAGATCAGCACTACGCCGGATAAGATCACAAACGATCCAACCACCCGCCCAACCGGAGTCAATGGAACAATGTCTCCATATCCGGTTGAAGTCATCGAGACAACCGCCCACCAAACTGACGTCCAAAAACTCGAGAAGACTTGGGCGGTCTGACCTTCGGTAAGCATGATTGCTGCGCCGCCCGTAGCAAGACCGGCGCAGAGGAATAACAACATCCGCGGAAGATTCGACTTCCAGAGCAGCCTCAAGAAATCGACAATTCCAGATATAGTCTCGTGATACCCATGACGCCAAAAGCCTTTGCGCAATTCCTTCTTCAAGCTGGAGTCTCCAACCGCATTATCTCCGGTAATTCACCGGTTCGAAGCAATTCCGATAAAAGGTTGAGCGCACGCCGTTGAGCTGGCCATGTAAGACGCCGTTCCGCTTCTTCGAGCGAGAACCACTCCGCCGCACAATGTTCTCTTGGATCAAGGCGCAGCGGAGTGTCTCGTTTCACAAAAGCCGCAAACAAAGGTGTCAATTGAATTGTCCGGCTTATCTTTTCATAGAAGGTGAATGTCTCATTCAGAGTGTAAAGCTTGACCGTGGCGAATCCCGTCTCCTCCGCGATCTCCCTCATCAACGTCTGTTCGGGATACTCGCCTTGTTCGATATGACCATAGAGTATCTGATAGCTGCCGGGCGCGTAGAGATCATCAGAATTCCTCTGAAAAAGCAGAAGCTGAGGCGGCGTCGAATCATCGAGGATAAACGCCGCCACAATATCTGCAATTACGGGAATGCCAACCGGTGAAGTAATTTGCTCACCCTCCTTGACTGACCGATCTCTAACGGTTCCGCCACACTGGCGCGCGATTTTCCATGCTCGCTTTAATGCCCTCGTGAGGGTCGAGACTTGTCATCAAATCGAGCATATAGATCGACTCGGTTTTCTTTAACGCTTCCATCACCGGAATATAGAGGCCGCCATCCAGCGCCCGCTTGGCGCAAGCGATCGCCGGTCCGCTCAGTGAAACCAGACGCCCGGCGTATTCCTCGACAAGCGCATTGAGACTCTCATCGGGAACAATGCGTGAGATCAGATCGTTGGCTAGCGCTTCTTCCGCTGGGATGACGCGCCCGGAGAAGATCCAGTCGAACGCCCGATTGCGCCCGATAAGCCTCGGTAGAATCGCCGCGCCGATTGGTGGAAACAAGCCAATCCGCATATCTGGGAAGCAGAATTTTGCGGTGCGTGCCACAAGCGTAATGTCGCAGAAGCAGGCCAGCTCGCTCCCGGCGCCAAACGCTTCTCCTTGAATTCCCGCAATCACGACGCCGCGAATGCTGTTGATGTGATCGAAAAGCCGCGTGTAATAGGGCATCAGCAGTCCTACCCGCTCAGCCGTCAAGTCTTCGAGTTCGATTCCCCCGCAGAAATGGATTCCCGAGCCCTTGATCACAAGCACTTTCAGTGAATCATCATCCCGAAGCAGATCGATCACGTGCACGATCTCCTCGAGCATCTCGGTGTTCAACATGTTACGCGGCGGTCGCTTCAGTAACAGATCGGCGCGCGAACCGGTCCGCTTGAAGTCGATATTAGTGTACTCTGACATTCGTCCTCCTGGGGGTGGTTAGACAACCA
>Ga0247841_10001226_pt1 | contig 59812 bp, 59 predicted proteins | sample LaCruzMarch2015__2_FD_192410 | JGI IMG/M metagenome (GOLD analysis project Ga0247841, IMG submission 192410) | Freshwater microbial communities from meromictic Lake La Cruz, Castile-La Mancha, Spain - LaCruzMarch2015_18m | ecosystem: Environmental > Aquatic > Freshwater > Lake | place: Spain...
TTTTTATGTTATTATTTTGTTGTGTATTTTAATACCAGCGGCCGTGGTTTTGATTCCAGGTGTCTCAATGATTAAAATTATGGTTTTGTCACAGGATATCAATGGTATTTTATTACCATTTATTTTGTTATTTGTTTTAAAAATTATCAATGACAAACGCATTATGGGTGAGCATGTCAATAAAAGATTTAGTAATATCATTTCAATTTTAACAGTGGTAGGTATAATTGGCGCGACCATAGTGTTGGTAGGTGCATCGTTTTTAGGATATAATTAAAAATTTGTAAATTTTTATGAAAAAAGTATTCAATTTTTTTGCTAGGCATTGGTGGTATGGTATTGGTTTGGTTTTATTGTTGCTGATGATTTTTGGTTTTATACAAACTGCGATGAAAAAAAACAACAAAACAATACGTCCTGATTTAGCTCAGAATAATTATACAGAAGTTACTAATAAGACTACTACCACAGCTGAGCCTAGTTGGGCACAAATTGAAGCAGTTGAAGATGGAGAATAAAAATTTAATAAAATTCCTCCGCCGATTGGCGGAGGAATTTTATTTTAATTACTACTTGGAGTTGCGGTTGGCGTTTGAGGCGTGGTGGGAGTAGGCGGTTGAAATATGAAAATTTGAGTGGTGGTTGAATAATAAACAATTTGCGAGCCACCATTATCCAGTTTTAATATTAGGCTAATATCGTCTTTTTTTAGTATTTCACCCAAAGCGCGCGCTTGGCCGCTGCGGTTGGCCATGCGTTGCCCACTACCGGAGTCTCCAGTGCGATTTTGACCGTTCCCGCCATTAAAATTTCGGCGTTGGAATTGTCCATTTTGACCACCATTGGTTGAACTTGTGGTAGAGCTGGGCGGGCCAAAGCGTTGGTTGTTGAAGTTTTCAAAACCAACAGTAATTTGACCTGCGTTAATGGTGCCGTTAGCGTTAGTTGTGCCCATGGCCATTATTTTTTTACCAATTATTAGATCAGCAATTCCGCCTTTTGTTTGATCTATGTTTCTATCGGTGTTGCTGGCATTATTGAAATTATTTGGTCGGTTAAAATTTTGTTCGACACTATTTTTGGGTTGTCCAGAATTGCAGCCCGCTCCGATAATTAGTAAGCTGACAATTGGTAGTAAAAAATACTTGTGCATATTTTTGAATTAAAAGTTTATTGATAACGTAAAGCTTCGATCGGATCTAATTTTGCGGCGCGTCTAGCTGGATAAAAACCAAATACAATGCCGATTAGAGCGGAAATGCCAACTGATAAAAGTACTGATGAACCGGTAACTACTGTGGCCATATTACCAAATTTTCCAATGAGCCAGGAGGCAACAAAACCCACTGCCACCCCGATGATACCACCGATAAATGTAAGTGTGGCTGATTCAGCTAGGAATTGATAACTAATATCCTCATTACGTGCACCCAATGATTTGCGTAGACCAATTTCACGAGTGCGTTCGGTAACGGTGGTTAGCATCATATTCATAATGCCGATACCGCCTACCACCAATGAAATACCAGCTATCGCGCCTAAAAGTAAAGTGAGAGTTCCTGCTACTGATGACATGGCTGAAAGCATATCGGCTTGATTCATAATAGAAAAATCTGCACCAGTGGCGTCGGCAATTCGATGGCGTTGTAATAATAATTCTTGTACTTGCGCTTGGACAATTGTCATTGAGTCTTGTGAAACTGCTTGGATATTTATATTACTGACTGATTGATTGCCGGTTAGATATTGTTGAGCAGTAGTAATTGGAATATAAATTAAATCATCTGAACTACCAAAACCAGTTCCACCTTTGGCCTTAGTTACTCCAATCACCGAATATTCTTGACTGCCGATACGAATTTTTTGTCCAATTGGATTGGTGTCCATGCCAAATAAATCATCGCGAGCGGTTGGCCCTAAAATTGCTATTCGCGCTCGCGATTTAATTTGATTTTCGGTGATAGCATTACCTAAGTCTAATTCAATGGTTTTTATTCCAAAATAACTGCCGTCAATTCCGTAAATACTAGTATTGGTATTAGTGCCTTTGGCTGTGACCTGTTTACGTGAGCTGACAGTGGGTGCTACTGCCGCCACATCTTGTACTGTAGATTTAATTGCGTCGGAATCATCCATGGTTAAACTTTGTGAAGAGCCCATTCCACCCCGAACGATATTGCCAGATTGTCTTTGTGATCCCGGCATTACAACTAATAAATTTGTTCCTAAAGATTCAATTCTATTGGTAATATTTACAGCAGTTCCTTGTCCGACTGAAATCATGGCGATCACCGAACCAATGCCGATAACAATACCCAAGATGGTTAAAGCAGACCGCGATTTGTTGGCGGCTAATGAGAAAAATGTTTCGGAAAATAGGTCGGAGATGGTCATAGGTGTGGAGTTTTGGTATCAGACACAATAGTGCCGTCTTTAATTTCAATAATTCGATCGGCATAGGTGGCGACATTTTTGTCGTGAGTGATAAGAATGATAGTGTGACCTTTTTCTTTGTTTAGTTTTTGGAAGGTCTGCAAAACTAATTGCCCAGTTTTTGAGTCTAGATTTCCCGTGGGTTCGTCAGCCAAGATAATATCCGGATCATTGACCAATGCTCGTGCGATCGCTACGCGTTGCATTTGTCCACCCGAGAGCTGGTTAGATAAATGATTCCAGCGATTTTCATCTAGACCTACGGCCTGTAAGGCTTTAGCTGCCTTCTCTTTGCGAGCTGATTTAGGAATATTGGAGTCATAAAGCAAAGGCACACTGACATTGCGTAAAACCGTAGAACGCGCTAGTAAATTAAATGATTGGAAGACAAAGCCGATTTTTTCTGAACGGATTTGAGCCAATTCAATATCAGTTAAAGTGGAGACATCTTGTTCATCCAAAAAATATTTTCCATTAGTTGTACGATCTAGAGCACCTAAAATATGCATTAAGGTTGATTTACCAGAACCAGATGGACCCATGATAGCCACAAATTCACCCTTTTGAATTTCAAAATTGATGTTTTTTAATACTGGTAATTCATCGTCACCACTGCCGGTTTGATAGATTTTATTAATATTAATACACTTGATCATATTTAATTTAAAGCTCTAAACACGTTTCCATCGGGTGGGCCGCCGCTAGAGCTATTTTTACTGGTGGTTTGTGTGCTGGCGGCAGTACCTCCTCCACTAGTAGTTATAGTTTGAGTCACCACAGCATCGCCTTCATTTATACCGCTGACAATTTCAGTTTGAGTATCATTACTGTCGCCGATCACCACAGTTTTTTGTTGAGGGGTGCCGTCTACCATAATTTGAACATAACTATTACCATTCTGTGTTTTTATGGCAGAACTTGATACTAATAATACATTTGGCTTACTGCTTAAAATAATATTAGCACTCACACTCATACCCGGTTTTACCCTTTCGTCTTGTATATCAAAAGCAATTTTAACATTATAACTTACTACACCTTGGCTAACTGTGCCAATCGTATCCACTTCCACCACCTCACCAGTAATATCTAAACCATCAATAGCATCAAAAGTTAGGGTGGCTTTTTGTCCAACTTTAACTTTGGCGATATCCACTTCATTAAGCGCGATAGTAACCATGCGTTGTTTGGTAATAAGTGTACCTAAAGATCCGCCGGCGGATACGGTATCGCCTTTTTCGGCAGTGATGGCTGCTATTACGCCATCAAAAGGAGCGCACGCTGAATAATTAGCGAGCGTAGCTTGTGCATCTTGCAGTGCGTTTTCTTTTTGTTTTATGGATAATTCTTGTGATCGTAGATCTAGTGGGTCAACCCCAGCTTTTAGTTGCGCCAATGAAGCGGTTTTTTCTGCAATTGCTCTATCGGCATTAGTAATTGCGTAATTAGCATTGATGATTGATTGTTTAATTGAAGACAAACTAGTTAAATGGCTGTTAGTATTACCGGTAAATGTGTCTAGGCTAGCTTGATGTGTTATTACTAAACTTGGTACATTACGTTCATTTCTAATCAATAAATCTTGAATAAAATCAACTAAATTTTTTGTTGTTTTTACCGCTGCTGATATCGCTTTGGTTGCTTCGTATGTTTCGGAAATTAAATTATTAATTGTTGAAGTACTAGATACACGAGAGGTGATTTTATAATCATTAAAACTGGTATCGTATGCCGTGCGTGCCTTGTCGTAGGCGTTGTTAACATCATCTCGGTAGCCCATTACTTTGTCGTAATTATTTTCATTAGCAATACCTTGGCTTACATACCAATCAAGATTCCAAAAGTTTGTACTTGGGAAATCGGTATTGTAGAGTAGTTCTTGTAAGCCGCTCATAACGCTGGGTAAATCTAAAAATGCATTGGTGACTGTATTAAAACCATCATCGTATGCTTTAATTAGTTCATTTTGTGACTGTTGTTTTGTTTGTTGAGCCTGAGCTAAAGAATTTTCTGATTGTAAAATTTCTAAGTCAGTGGCAGGCTGTTTTAATTTCGCCAAAGATAATTGAGCGGACTCTAAATTATCTTTAGCATCACGCACCGATTTAAGCGCATCGTTGGCATTGAGCTGTACTAACAGAGTTCCAGTTTTTACTGTATCTCCAGCTTGCACACCAACGTAAGTGACGTCACCAGATGATTTGGTTTTAATATCTACTTGGTTTGAAGCAGAGACTTGGCCGGTGCCACTGATAGTGGTGGCGAGTACTCCTTTTTGGACTGTGGTAGTAATATAACGCACAGTGGCGGCTGTTGGAAAGAATTTTTTCCAGCCAAAATAACCACCAGTACCCAAAATAATAATAGCGATGATTGTGTAAAACTTATGTTTAGTTATCCAACCAAAAATTTTTTTTAAAAAATTTTTCATATTTTTTGTCTTGGGCACTGTCCTTCAAAACAATGTGTTGGGTCTCCACCCGGGGGCGGTGTGGTAGTTTTAAAATTAAATTGGCCAAATTTTTCATGGACTCCATGCCTAATCATCAGTATATCTTCTTCGTTGACAATTCGTATATCTTTGGCGATAAAGACATCGCCTTGACGTTCGCCGATGGCTGTAATAAATTTTCCTGGTATTAGTGTGATGATGGTAGAAGTATCAATGTGGCTGATGTCGATCTTTTCAAGAGTCCGGGGTGTTTGAATATCAATAATTTTATCATTTATACTAATAGCCCTACCTGCAATACCGCTACGACGATTTTCAAAACCCCTTTGTAGAAATGGGCGGAAGAACATACCGGTTGGACGAGGTCGAAAGGTTTCACGTTCAATCATTTCGGCCAAATTGGTAAAAGTTAAAATAAATCCTAATGAAATCACGAGTGAAATTAGCCCTAAAGCTAATCGTCCGAACGGTTTGTGATAGAAAGCGCCGCTTTTTTTGATAATAAAACCGGCGATAAAAATTAAGATAATTACGCTAGCCACCAATAGGAACGGAAATGATTCCAAAAAAGCAAATAATCCACGACTGCCAAAACTTAAGTAAAATAGATTGTCTGAAGCTTTGAGATAAAATAAAATTAAACTAAAAAATAAAATTGCCAAAAGAATACTCAGAGCAAAAGCGCTTCCTAGTCCTAATTTTTCTGCAATAAAAATATATTTTGAACGTAATTTAACTCGACCGCTTTTAATATCAGCCATAATTTTATTTTCAATATTTACGGGATTATCTTTTGTCATATGATTGAAGAAAATTTTTAAGCAAATTTTTGCCTCGCATTATTAATACTCCGACAGTGCTATTTGGAATTTGTAAAATATTACCAATTTCCTCGTAGGTTTTTTGTTCAAATAAGTATAAGATTAGTGGTTCACGGTACTTATTTTTTATTTGTGCCAAACTATTTTCTATCTTTATTTTTAATAAAGCGGTATCGATTGTTTGTGGCAAATTGATATTCTTATCAATTATTTCTAATTCCTGCGCGTCTAATGAAGTTTTTTCTTGGTGATATTTTTTTAAATGATTGATAGCTTCATTGTGGGCGATCCGATAAACCCAAGAAGAAAATTTTTTGTTGGCATCGAAATCATAGAGATTGCGATAGGTTTTAATGAAAACATCTTGAAGTACATCTTCAAGTTCATCTGGATTACGAACAAATTTGCGAAGGTAGTGGGAGAGTTTAGGTGTGTAGCGTCGAATAATTTCGCTGTATAATTCTTTGTTTTTTTCTCTAATAACAACCACTAGCTCCTCATCTGTTAGGTGTTCAGAAAGAGGCATATATTAATAATACATTTAAAATCGGTATTTTATTACAATGATAAAAGCGCAAGTAGTTGGCGGGCGCTTTTTTCCCAGGAGAAGTTTTTTGTAGCAGTTAGTTGTTTTTGTATTTGTATAGTACGTAGAGCTGAGTCGGTTGTTAAAATTTTTATAGCACCACTAATTTCAAGCGGGTTAAGCGGGTTGATTAAATAAGCGGCTGAGCCGGTAATCTCTGGCACTGAGGAGCGATTGGAAGTAATTACTGGTACTCCGCTAGCTATGGCTTCTAATACCGGGAAACCAAATCCCTCATAAAAACTAGGATATACAAAAATATTCGCGCTAGCATAAAGCGCTGGTTTATCAGCGGCGGCCACATAGCCAATTATTTTTATTTTGTCTTTAAGTGGTGAATTTTTGGCTCGGATTAAAATTTTATTATTTTTCCATCCTTGTGCTCCGGCAATAATTAGCTGATAGGGAAAAGATAAAGAGGAGAATATTTTTTCATAAGCGTCAATTAATGCTATGATGTTTTTGCGTGGTTCAATTGTGCCCAAAAATAGGAAGAATTTTTCTGGTAAGTTGTATTTTTTCTTAATATTACTGATTTGTTCTGGTGTGGCTGGTGTAAAGTCTGGAGAAAGCGCTGGATAAATTACTGCAATTTTTTCCGGCGATAAGTTGTAATAATCTATCAAATCGCGTTTGGTGTTTTCTGAAGGAGTAATAATGAGATGGGCGCGTTTGCATAGGGCGCGTGGAGACGTCAGTTTATGCCAGAAACGCTGTTTTAGTGTAAAAAATTCAGGGAAAAATTCAAAAGATAAGTCATGGATAGTTAGAATGTGCCTAGTGTTTTTTTGGAGGGCGACAAAGCCGAGATTGGGTGAGATAAAAACATCTACTTTTTTAATTTTGGCTTTTTTAGCGATTAACTTATCCAGCCTGGGAAATTTAAAAATCTTTAGAAAAAAATTGAATAGTTTATTTGGGTATTTGGTGGCGATAATTTTCACATTGGGTGCCGACCAAATTGGTAGATTTTTTTCTATTGCCCGCGCGCTATTGTAATATAAAAAATATTGGTTAGTAGAATCAATTTTAAGTAAAGCGTTAATTAATTCAACCGTATATTCACCCACGCCAGTGCGAGCTCCTGCCATGAGAGGGCGAATATCAATAGCGATATTCATAGTAAAGCCAGTTATTTAAGTAGAGTAGGCTGATTGAATCCTTTTTTAAATTCTTCATGGCGATCGTTGACGTAGCTGGTTATCTTTTGTTTAAAATTTTCAACATCAAATTGCAGAGCGTGAGTGCGGATTTTTTCTGCGTCCCAAATAAATGGGTCGAAGCGTAATAGTGTGTCAAACAGGGATTCCCAGTTTTGTTTATGGAAAAATAGTCCGGTTTCATTGGGTAAAACTGTTTCAGTGGCGCCACCTTCGCAGTAAGCTACCACTGGTCGGCCACTAGCCATTGATTCGATAGCTGTCATACCACAGTCTTCAATTTGTGGATGAATATAGGCACGTGCACGAGCGAATAGTTCTGCTTTTTCATCTTCGTTAACATGACCCAAAAATTCGATATTATTTCGGGCAATTCGTCGTAAACTTTTTTCTTCAGGCCCAGTTCCGAAAATTTTAAGCGGCCAACGCAAACGATTGAAAGTTTTTACAACAATGTCTAGTCGTTTGTAAGGTACCAGCCGTCCTCCTGCCAAATAATATTCACCGATGTTTTTATTAATATTAAATTGAGAGCTTTCGATTGGTGGATAAATCACATCGCTATTGCGACGATAATATTTATTTATTCTTTGTGCTACAGTTTTGGAATTGGCGATAAAATGATCCACGCGATCGGCGCTCATTTTATCCCATAGGCGCATACGATGAATGGCTCCGGGTAAAAGTGATTTGATTAGAAAATTGTATTTTAAATCTGCCAGATATTGATGAGTATCTGCCCACAAAAAACGGGGCGGAGTATGACAATAGCAAATATGTAAGGTATTAGGTGGAGTGATTACGCCTTTAGCGAATACGCTGGATGAAGAAATTACCACATCAAAATCGCGTAAATCGTGGTGTTCGGTCAAAAGTGGCATCCAAGGCAAGTACCATTGATAAGCGGTTTTGGCGTAGGGGAATTTAGTTAAAGCCGATTCTTGAATTTTGTCTGGATTAATATAAGGAATTTTTTCTTTATCATGAAATAAAACAAAAACTGGCGCTTCCGGCCACATTTCGTGGAGTGCCTTCAATACTCGCTCTGCCCCTCCATCCTGCGAGAGATAATCATGTATTAGGGCTACGCGCATAAATTTACCACGCACCCTTTTTGCGTAAAACTACAAAAGGGGTCTTTATTAAAATGATTAAATCGGTCAACAGGTTCCAGCGTTCAATATAAAAGGTGTCCAATTTTACTTCTTCTTCAAAGGTTAAATCGCTGCGTCCGGAAATTTGTGCTAGTCCGGTAATGCCAGGTTTGATTGCTAGTACAGTTCTGTGATGTTTTTGGTAATTTATTACTTCACGCGGTTGGTGTGGCCGTGGGCCGATTAGGCTCATCTCACCATTTAGAACATTGAAAAATTGGGGTAATTCATCCAAACTATAACGGCGAATAAATCGGCCGAACGGCGTTACGCGTGGGTCGTCTTTGATTTTATACACTGGTCCATCTTTGGTGTTTTGAGTGGCGATTAATTCCTGTTCTGTTTTTAGTGCCACTTCGCCATTCTTAACAAATTGAGCGCCAGTACAATATTTTTGATACATGGAACGAAATTTGTAGGCGAAAAATTTTTTTCCAGCGTGCCCCACCCTTTCGTTTTTGTAAATTATTGGTCGCCCACTTTCAATCAAAATTATTATGGCGCACAGAAGATAAATTGGTGAAAATAAAATAATTAAAACAATGCTGCCGATCAGATCAAATAAACGTTTTAAAATCATCCCCCAGCCAGTTAAGCGTGTGCGCGCTAATTCTACCACTGGCACGTCCGCAATGGTATAAATTGTGGTATTGCTAGACACAGTAGCAAATAAGTCAGCTGAATATTTAAAAGTAATTTGGTGTTCATTGGCGTAATCAATCGCTCCTAAAGCCGAATCTTCGTCAGAGTGCGGATCGGCAAAAATAATTTCGTCTGGGTGTAAATTATTTAGCGTTGCAATAGCGGCGCTATCAAAACGAGCGAATTGGCCAACAATTTGATAACCTAGCCCACGTTTTTGCAGTAGGGTTTCTTTCAAACGATTGGCGATAACTTCATTGCCAATAATTACAGTATGACGTAAACCAAAACCAAAATGGTGCAGCCCCATTTTTATTAAACGCATTAAAATTCGTTCGGTACAAACATAAATCATGGCCAAAATCCAACCAGCCAAAACTAAAAAACGTGAGTCAAATTTTTGTAGAGTGAAAAAAACATACAACGCAATAGCAGCAAAACCAGTGGAGCAGGCAAAGATTGTTCGGCTCAAATCGCGGGCCAACTTGCGATTGGGGTTGGTGTGATATAAACCGTTTAGAGCAAAGATAATTATCCAACCCAAAGCAACCATTAGAATTAAGGGCCAGTATTTGTCCCAGGGTAAATTAAATTTTACCGGGCGAATCGAAAGTGCAAGGTTGGTATAGCGCAAACCATAAGCCGATAAGCCGGCGAGTAGTAGGGCTAGATAATCTAAAGGCAGTTGCAAAAAAGCAAAAGCGAGTTCAAAACGTTTCATAAGTTGTTTTTTTAGTTGTAAGTGTTGGGGGTATTGTATATTTTTTGGTGATTGAAGTCAACCACAAAACCGTGTGTTTTATGCCGAACGAATAATAAAAACCCCGGGCGTTTGAAGCGCTCGAGGTTTAAGATCGTGTTAACTATTGTAGCGAAGTGAGTCAAGTGTGTTTCTCAGAACGTCTAACCGTATATTCCTCATCACTTTCATTGTCTGTTGCATAAGGACTGAGAAAACGTATTTCAAAACCGTCGCCGAAGTCATCTTGAATATTGTTGCGATCTAGTCGCACGGTATGAACGAATTCTTCGCGTATTTTTTCCCACAGATTTTCGTTCACTCCCTCTGGCGGTTTTGTCTCTTTGATCATACCTAGTTCCCGCAATTTTTTTGCCAGCAATCCCATCTTTGCCTCCTTACTATATTATCTTTTTATGTAAAGATCGGGCTGTAACTTTCGTGGTTCAAATCGCAGAGCCAGTGGGCGCGGATATCTACTTTGACAATGTTTGTTCTGATTTCTTCGTCCATTGGGCGATCTTGAAAACCGCCCCTATGGATAGGTTCGACCTCGAAAAGAGCGAGTCCTTCAGCTGAGCCCATTATCGATCCATCGGCAGCGTTGATTATTCCCTTTATCTTTGAAGGTAGGTTAATATAGCGGTCAACATACTTTCGCATGTCCTTCGGAGTTAGAGGTTTGTAGTAAAAAGGCGAATCTTCATACTCCTCTATGTCGAACGTTGCGTAAGAAATGTGATCATGATCCCACGCCCAGGAAGATACGACCAAAAAAGTTCTTGTACTCATTGGATTTTCCTTTCTTTTAGGTAGTTTTTTTGTTTCTTTATTTTGTGGTTGTCGAGGTACAATCTCACGGTATACCTTGTGGTATTCAAACAAATTTTTTCCCCATAGCGAAACATAATAATCAGGCAACGGTTCGCCATAACGATCATAAGCTTTAGGGTGGGTAATGATGTTTTTTTGATCGGTATTGTGTTTGATAGCCTCTTCTAACCGCCGTATTTCAATTTGACCCTGACCGCAGTAGCCTTTAATGCGACTAGCATTACTTAAAAAAGTGTAACCCTCTTTTCTCAACCGGTCGAATTCTTGATCCTGCTCCTCTTTTGTTTTTTTCACCTGCCCATTCCTCCTTTTACCCGATCATCTTCGGTGTCGAGTTTAAATTGTCAATGATCTATTTGTTCAATTATTGAACAGGCAATAATACTATGTATAGCGGTTAATGTCTATAATTAGGTACAATTTTATAAATTTTTGTGTAAATATGTCCATATTAATGGATAAAACTTGACAAAAAGTTAAAAATCGTCTATAATATAGACGAAATTAAGTATATGCCAATTAATACTACTAATATAGAAAAAACTTTGCTCTCATTGGGTATTTCCGACAAAGAGGCTAAGTTTTATTTAGCTCTATTGCAATCTGGCCCGTCTACAGTGCTACCAGTAGCGCGTTTAGCCGGATTAAGGCGGACAAGTGTGTATAATTTTGTTGATGAATTGGTTAGTGTTGGTTTAGTGACTTTTTTTGATAAAAATAACCGACGCTATTATCGTGCGGAAAATCCGGAAACTGCTCTTAAATTATTAGATGATAAACGGCAAAATTTTTCTGCCGTTCTTCCTGATTTAGTATCTTTATATAAAAATAATAGTCATGCACCGGAGACGCGTAATTTTTTTGGACCGGAGGGTGTGAGATTTGCCTTGCGATCAGGTTTGGACTGTGTTGGTAAAAAAATTTATGCTTTTATTGATATGGACTCCGCCGTGACCGGGACACTCGACGCGAAGTTTTGGGAGGAGTATATTGATACTGGTACAGAGCGGGGTATAATTATACATTCGATCAGACATCGAGATGAAAAGACACGTTTTACAGGTTATAAGTATTTGAAACGAGAGACAGCCCAAAAAACTTTGTTAGTTTATAGATATTTACCGCAGAAAGTCCGTTTGCCTAATACAATATTGGTTTTTGATAATACTGTAGTGATTGTGTCGCCGCCTAAAGAAAATTGGGCGATGATAGTGGAAAGTGAAAGTTTAGCAGCCACGATGAAAAGTATACATAATTTATTTTGGCAGTTGTCGCGCTAATAATAGTAAAAATTATTTATTTAATTTAGATTAAATATAAAGGTGTATAATGTATGAAAATTTTAATACCCAAAAATAAGGTTTTTGAGCCAGAACAGGCAATTAGACGTTGTGGATATGGTCGTGTGGTGGACAGACGAGAAAATAAAATCAGTTATGCCCGGCGATTGGCTGGTGGCGCGGCATTATATCCGCGTTTTCATGTGTATATAGAAGAGGCGGGTGAAAATTGGTCTTTTAATTTGCATTTAGATCAGCGAGCTACAGTTTATAAGGGTGTTACTGCTCATGCTGGGGAATATGACGGGACGCTAGTGGAGCAAGAAGGTGAGCATTTAAAACAAATATTGACCCAGTAGAATCTCTAGAAGAACTCTATTGGGTTGACAAATTAGCCAAATTGTGCTATACTTATTTAGTTCACAGTGGATGATCGCTTCTCATTTTATGAGCAGAGGAAAGTCCGAACATCCCTGCGCAAGCAGGTCGTGGTAGTGGGTAATTCCCACCATTTGAATTGCAAAATTTAAATCGGGATAGCGGCACAGAGACAATACTAACTCGTTCGCCATCTGGCGAATTGGTGAAAGGTGAAAAGTGTATGGAAGTTTTAGATCTCGAGTCTAAAGCTACGATACTCGGCCGTTGGCAACAACGGTTCGTGCCAAGCCCTACTTGATGCAAGAGCAGCTCGTCTGCGCTTCGCTACGCCGAGCAAGCTTCATATCAAATAATAAGATAAGAAGTTTACGCGGCGTAGTTGAAAACGTAGCCGTGAAAAGTTCGCTCGCTATTGATTTCGATGGTAACGTCGAAACTAGAAAAATGATCGTCGCCCGCCTTTGGTGGGGAACAAAATTCGGCTTATAACTGTGAATTAAAACCTCGCCTGTAATAGGGTGAGGTTTTGTTTTCAAAAATTGATAGATGTGTTATAATACCGCCAGTTAAATTTAATTTTATAAATATATGTCAAACAAAAAATCGTTTCCCGCGCAAAAAATCGCGGTCATTGGAGCTGGCGCGGTTGGTTCAGCTACTGCCTATACCATTATGCTTAAAAATTTAGCATCATCAGTGGTGTTAATAGATGTTAATGAACTCAAAGAAGAAGGGGAAGCCATGGATATTGGCGATGGTTTATGTTTTGTGGAGACCGGCTGTGTCAAGGGTGCACATTTTAAAGATGCGGCTGACGCAGATGTTATAGTATTGACCGCTGGTGCGGCACAAAAACCAGGCGAGACACGGTTAGATTTGGTGGCGAAAAACAAAGCCATTGCCACTTCAATTTTTAAATCAATTGGTAAATTGAAATCAACAACAATTATTATTGTAGTGGCTAACCCCGTGGATATTATTACAAATTTGGTTCAGAAGTTATCTGGTTTGCCACATTCACAAGTGTTTGGTACGGGCACTGGATTGGACACCGCGCGTTTGCGTACAGCTGTGGGCAAGCATTTGAAAGTTTATCCGCAAAGTGTTGATGGATTTGTGATGGGTGAGCATGGCGATAGCGAACTGGTGGCTTGGAGTACGGTGGGCGTGGGTGGAGTGTCGGCTATTGAACTTATCAATGCCGCTGATCGCAAAAAAATTGAAAACCAAGTTCGTAATGAGGTTTATGAAATTATTAAACGTAAAGGTGCGACTTTTTTTGGCATTGCAGCGGTTACGACCGATGTTGTGGAAGCGGTTTTGTTTAATCAGCATAAAGTAATGCCAGCTTCTACTAATTTACATAATTTTAATGGCGTGTCCGACTTATGTATTGGTGTTCCGGCAGTGATTGGACGCGGTGGGGTGGAAAAAGTTTGGCCAGTAAAGTTATCTGCTGACGAGAAAAAGAAGTTTATGAAATCGGCAGCGGCGTTGAAGAAGTATTTATAAAAAAATAAAAACGGAAAAGCTCGGTCAAACCGGGCTTTTTTCTTTGACCCAGTATTGTCTCTAAAGAGATATATAGGATTGACAAAATATCATTTTTACGCTAAGGTTGTAGGGTTGGGAGTGGGTTTATGGAAAAAAGAACTTTAAATAAAGAGAGGTAAACGATGAATGAGTTTCTTGTGGTCATGCAATTTGTAATGTTGCTCAAAACTGTGCGGCGCAAAGGTTGGAAATATACACCTGGCCCAGATGAGCAGGAGTATAAGGTTCGTAATGTGAAGGACCCCGAGAGTACAGCCGATCACTCTTTCGGTGTTGCTTGTTTAGCAATGTTTATAGCAAAATTTTTGATCCTGATATGATTAGGATGATGTATGAACTGTTAAGATGATGATTAGGTAATTATACCAAGTGGGTTCGATCGTGGGCCCACTTTTATTTATCCACAGTTTGTCACTTGACAACAATGTTAGAATGTTCTAACATAAAGTTAGAAATAATTAACATTAATTATATGACTAAAAAAATGTTTCTGGTTTGTAGGTTGATAATCGCCATGCTTATCGGCGGGACAGTGGGTACTACTTTCCAAACCGATCAATGGTATTTACCGGTTTTATGTATTATTGCGGGAATGGCATTATTGTACGTTTGCAAAACCAAAGTTAAAGACGTTTTAGTTGATGAGCGCGACAATAAAATCGGCGGGCAGGCGGCGCGCGCGGCATTTTCTATTTATTCTATTACTATGTGTATTCTAGGAATAATTTCAGTTTCAATTGGCCGCACTACAGTGCCAGAGATGCTAGTAACCGGATATGTGATGTTGTATTCAACTTGCGCATTAGTATTACTTTATTCAATTTTGTTTATTGTGTATAGTAAGAAAGGGGAATAATATGAAGAATAGAATTAAAGAATATCGTGGTAAATATAATTTAACTCAAGAGGATTTGGCGAGCGCTGTCGGCGTGCGGCGCGAGACTATTGTTTTTTTGGAACAATCAAAATATAATCCGTCTTTGCAGTTAGCGCACGATGTTGCACAAAAATTACAAGTCAACATTGACGATTTATTTATTTTTGAAGATTAAATATGAGTAAAACTACTTGGACAATTTTAATCGCTGTTATTTTTGTAATTACTGTTGTATTGGGGCTAAGAATAATTTCAGGCGAAGATGATTGGATTTGTGTTGGCGGCCAGTGGACAAAACACGGTAATCCATCAGCGTCAATGCCGATTTCTGGTTGTGGGCAGACGGTCGTGCCTACTTCCACTCCGGCAATTTCCAATGCGGAATTTTTTCGCAATTTAAATATTGTACCGAATCAAGTAGTAACTAGTCCGCTTAAAATTACCGGTGAAGTACGGGGTAATTGGATGTTTGAAGCGAATTTACCGATTGTGATTGTGAATTGGGACGGATTAATCACCGCCGAAGGGCACGGCACTGCCAAAAGTGATTGGATGACAACTGATTTTGTGCCGTTTGAAGCGACTATAGAATTTATTAAACCTGATTACGGCAAAAACGGTGCTTTGATTTTTAGGAAAGATAATCCTTCGGGTTTACCGCAAAACGACGCGGCTTATGAATTGCCAATATCGTTTGAATAAAATTGTTGTTAATAAGTTTTGACCTTTTTATGGATTATAATAAAGAAATTGAAACCATTCAAGAGCGTAATCGGCGAGTGGAGTTAGATAAAGCTTGGGAAACAAGCTGGACGCGCCGTTTATTTATTGCTATTGTTACTTATATTATCGCCGGTGTGTGGTTGGTAATTATTCATGACACCTATCCATTTTTAAAAGCGTTTGTTCCGTCGGTTGGTTATATTTTGTCAACTTTATCTTTAAACATAGTGAAAAAATGGTGGGCTAGTAAATTTAATAAAATTTAATTTTATAATATGCCAGAAGATAGTAAATTTACTATTGTTAAAATGGAGTTTGAAATTACGCAAAAGGAGATGGATAAATACGACGGCATTTCGTCCAGTATCAAAACTTGGTCGGTTTCAATGTGGGCGGCTCTTATGGGTTGGTCTTTCCAATCTAGCCATAAAGAATTATTGTTGGTAAGTTTTTTTGGTATTATCGTATTTTGGATGTTGGACGCGGTTAATAAAAATTTTAGACAAAATTATCGTAAGCGCCGCGATGCCATTGAGATAGCGTTGCAAGTTTATGGCAGCACCGGTGTTTGGCCAGAGAAGTTCGTGACACCGCAGCTGCCACCGTATGGCGTCATCCATGCTTTTCGTCGGATGTTTGAGTGGCATATATTTTTGTTGTATGTACCGTTGGCGATATTGGCTTTGGTAGTATATTTTATATCATAAAAAATAAATTAAATAAAAATCACCTCTTCAGACGGGGTGATTTTTATTGTATAATTTTATACTTCAATTACTACGGGGTAAATTGGCCTTTATACTTCAATGACAACAGGAAGTATCATTGGACGCTTCTCGGTCTTAGTAAATAGAAACTGCCCAACATAATCTCGAATTTTATTACGAATATTATTGGTATCGGCCCAAGATAATGGATCGGAATCAGTTACCAATTTTTTCACGCGATGGCGCAAATCCTCGATTAATTCTTTGTGCTCTTTTAAAAACACAAATCCGCGTGAAATAATATCCGGATTTTGTATCAAGTGTCCAGTTTTACTGTCAACTGTGGCTATCACTACCACCATACCGTCTTCAGCCAGCACTTGACGATCCCGCAAAACCACATTGGTTTCATCAGACACTCCCAAACCATCAACAAATACATAATCTGCCGGTAATTTTGTTTTGGTTAGTTGCCCGATACCATTTTTAAATTCCATTACTTGACCATTGTCAGCAATAAAAACATTTTCTTTCGGGAATCCCATTTCGGTGGCTACTTTTCCATTGTAATGCAATAGATAATGATTTCCCTCAATTGGGATAAAATATTTTGGATTAATGAGGCGCAACATTAATTTAACATCATCGGCTTTTGCATGGCCGCCGGCATGCACGTCCATCATTTGATAATGAATTACTTCCGCGCCTTTTCTAAATAAAGTATCTTTGAGACGCTGAACTGTGCGTTCATTACCTGGGATTACCGAGGAAGAAAATACTACTGTATCGCCCGGTTGCAAAGTAATTTCACGGTGTTCGCCATTGGCAATGCGCATGAGTGAAGCATTTTTTTCTCCTTGCGCGCCGGTACAAATTACTACCACTTTATTGTTTGGATATTTATTAATTTGGCGAAGGTCGATTAATGTTTTTGGGCTAAATTTCATATAGCCCAATTCTTTGGCAATCTCAACATTGCTTTTCATACTAAAACCACCAAGCGCCACTATCTTACCAAGTTTTTCTGAGATTTCAATAATTTGTTTAATGCGAGTAAGCAGGGAAGCAAAGGTGCCGATAATCAAACGACCCGGTGCCTTGGCGATAATGTCTTCTAAGTTTGTGCTGATTTCTGATTCTGACATTTGATGCCCCGGAGATGATGCGTTGGTTGAATCACTCATCAAAGCTAGCACTCCTTGACTGCCAATGTGCGCTATTTTTTGTAAATCCGCCGGTTGGTCAGAACTGCCTGGTTGAAAATCAAATTTCCAGTCGCCTGTGTGTATGATTGTGCCCTCAGGTGTTTTAATTACAATTCCCATTGTATCTGGAATGTTGTGGTTTAAATAAAAAAATTCCAATTCAAAACTTCCTAAACGTAATTTGTCGTCAATTTTTAGATTGTTAATTTTTAAAGGCTGTAATCCTTTGAAATCTTCTTGACGTTTTTTAATAATCGCGCTGGTTAGAGGAAGTGCATAAATCGGTGGGTAGCCAAGCCCAGGAATCAGATGTGGTATACCGCCAATATGATCATAATGTGCATGGGTAATAATTACACCACGAATGTTTTTTTCTTTTCCTTTCAAATAGGACATGTTAGGAATGATATAATCAATACCAGGCATATCTTCCTCGGGGAATTGCAGCCCCATATCAATGATAATAATATCGCTGCCGTATTCAAAAAGTGTGCAGTTGCGTCCGACTTCCTCTAAGCCTCCTAAAACGGCAATTTTAAGTTTAGTATCGTCACCGCGAAAACGCGAAAATGACGGCCGATAATTTTGGTCGTTTTTGAGATGTACCGGTTCGCTCGGTCGTCCGTATTGTCTGCGTCCACGAATGTGTCCGCGTTGTTGTGAGTGCTGTTGTTTTGCAATCATCATAGTATATTTAAATTAAAGAAGCTTCTTTTTGTCCGGGAAGGACAAAAATAAAATTAAGTTGAAGTTTCATTTGTGGGCGCGGAGAGACTCGAACTCTCATGGGTTACCCCATACGCTTCTGAGACGTACGCGTATACCAGTTCCGCCACGCGCCCATTTTGTGTTATAAGACCATTACTTCCAGCCCCAGGTAGTTTTTATATACCAATTATCAATATCCGCATAGCGTTCCGCCGGTGAGAAGATATTGTCTACTTGAATTTTTTTTATTTTTTTATTAACTGCGAGAGTATAGTTGGGGCTATACAAAAATATGGCTGGGAGTTGTGAAATTAGAATATCTTGAAATTCACGGTATAATTTTTCTCTTTCTTTTGTGTTGTTGGTTGCACGTGCTGTTTCTAAGATTTTATCTGCATTCCGGTCAGAAAATTGTGCCAAATTTAATCCTGGATAATTTGCTTGTGAAGAATGCCAAAACGGATAAACATCTGGGTCAGCACCAACAATTTCGCCATACAGCAGCACATCGTAAGAACGTTCTTTCATTACATCTTTGGTTATTTGTCGTGCTGGTGTAGTTTCGATGTTTGTTTGTATGCCAAGCGCATACCAATAACCAGCCACTGCTTGGGCAGTTTTGAAATATTCTGAAGCATCGCTAGTGACAATTGTTAAACTTAAAATGTTATCATTTTTATCCTTTCGATAAAAACTTTGTATGGAATTCATACTGGCGCGTACGCTGGTATTTATTTCCGTATTAATTTTTTCTATTGTACTAGAGATAATTTCTGTGGTTGAAGACGAACTATTTTTTAGCGCGTCAATTTCATTTTGACGTGTTTTTAAAAGTGCAGTTTTTTTGATTTCAAAATATTCTTCCGGTTGAATGCGGGTCCAAGTTTTATCCAACAATTGGTTGGCTGCGTTCGCATCATAGGAAATTTTTTTGATTTCTGGATAATAACCAATTTGGCCTGATAAAAATGGCGAGTCAATTACAGTGCCACCATCACTGCCAAGTGCTGTGGTTATTAATTGTGATTTATTTATTCCTTGAGTTAACGCTAAGCGTAAATTTGCATCTTTTAGTAATGGTTGACGATTAGAATTGAAAAATAAAGCAGTGTATTGCGGCAAAATCAATTTAAAATTATTAAAGTTTTTACCATTTAATTTATCCTTTAAATTTTTTGGTACAAAACTTAGGGCATCGGCGTTTTGGCTTCGCACTGCTTCTACTGCCGAAGTATAATCGCTGTAAAATTTAAAAGTTAAGGTTTGCAAGTAAGGAGTTTTTTGGTAGTAGCTTGTATTTTTTGTTAAAACGAAACTTTGGATATTACCAGCGTCATCTTTGATTAATTTGTTAAATACAAACGGTCCTGTACCAATTGGCTGGATATTGTTTTTTGCTAAACGAATGGCGATCGGTTGAATTTCACCCCAAATATGTACTGGGATAATTCCAACTGTTAAGCTGCTTAAAAATGATGCAAATGGTTCTTTGAGCGTGAAAATTATCGTGTAGTCATCCATTTTTTCAATAGTTGCCCCTTGAAATGCAGCGATGAGTGGACTGCCAACCTCTGGGTTTTGAATTGCTTCAAAAGTAAAAATTACATCATCGGCCGTAAATTTTTCTCCATCAGACCATTTAACATCCTCGCGTAATTTTATTGTGTAGGTTTTACCATCAGCGGAGACATCGTAGCTAGCGGCTAAATCTGTGGTGAGCTTGTTATTTTTGTAGTTGAATAATCCAGAATAAACCAAAGCGGCCAAATCAGCATCAACATCGTTAGTTGAAGAAAAAACTGGATTAATGTATTTGGGCTGGCCAACCATTGCTTCGATATAATCCCCACCATTTTTTGGTACAGTGGAGATATGATTATAAAGAAATATCCCCAACCAAGCTAGACCAACGACGGCGATCGTGGTAGTTGCCGCAATCATAACTTTTTTTTCCCTGGCGGTAACAAATCGCCATAAATATTTTAGCTGTTCAATTTTAGGAAAATGTAAAAAACGTGAGCGTTTAAAAAGCTTTTTATCAAAATGTTTATAGTCCGCCTGTTTGAATAGGCGATTGAAGAAATTGCCAAATGACATGTTAAAATTGTGAGCTATTTATGGCCGAGATTAGAAGACTAGGCGCAGTAAAGATATGCCAAAGAAGATGATAGATAGTACGATAGTGCCGTAGTACAGAAATTTATCCACACCGCGTTTTGTGCTGTAAACATTGCTAGAGCCGCCAAAAACACCGGACAATCCGGAACCTTTTTGTTGGAGTAGAATGACGATAATTAATAGAATTGATAATGCTAATTGAGCAATATTATAGATTTGTTCTTTCATAATTTAGCTAATTTTAGCTGTTTTTTTGAGAAGTAAACTAGTGGTAATATTATATCACAAAGTGAGGACCTTGTCAACTTAGGGTGCTTTTGGACTTGACAAAGATAGGCCAATATACTAGATTATCATTTAATGAATTCAGGCGCTTTCAACAAATAATAATAGGAGGGTCAAACAAGTGTTGGTATGTAATAAATGTAATTGGCAGGGAGTCAATCTAGTGCCAGACAATACTGACAATACCGCTCGTTGTCCGAAGTGCGGCACGATCTTTGTCGGTATCGAGGCACACCGTGCTCAGCTGGTTACACCGGCAGAAGAGGCCGAGGTTGTGAGGGATTCAAAGGCTGTCGTAGCATTTTGTGAGGCCATTTCTTCATTACGAAAAAAATGACATCATAATCAGATAGTGGCCAATGCCTACCAGAGATGGTGGGCTTTTTTTAAAATGAATTTATTTTAAAATTTGAAAGAATTAAATTATTTTTTACACACATAAAAAACCGGCGGGTGAGTTCGGACATCTGTTTCGGAAATTTGATAATCACCACTAATTTCCAAAATTTTGAATTTTGTTTTTTTAATTTCGCGCCCCACTTCTTTTACTGAAGGAATATGAATATATTGCTGGGTTTTATAAGTTTTTTGGCCATCACTTGATTCTCTGTCAAAAAATCTATCACCAAAATTTTGTTCTATGATATTAAATCCCAATGGTTTTAAAAGATAAAATTTTATCCACTGTCTGATCCAAAAAAATGTAAATTTTTTATTGAATACACGTGGGTGAGCTGTGAATATAAAAATTCCGCCTGGTTTTAGAACTCGATAAATTTCGTTTAGTGCTTTTAGTCTATTGTCACTACCAGGAATTTGGGTCCAGCCCTGATTGGAGAAAAGTGTATAATCAAAAGAATCCTCTTCAAATTTTAGGTCAGCGGCATCACCAATTTGATAATTGATATTTAAATTAATTTCCGCGGCGATTTTTTTGGCGTTGGCAATCATGGCTGGGACAAAATCTACACCAATTATTTGGTAGCCAATTTTAAATAGAGGGACAGTAGTTCTACCAGTGCCGCAGCCAACATCCAAGATACTGCCATCTTTTTTGGTAAAATATTTTTCAATGAAGTATTGTTCAGAAATCCAAAGTCCTTCTTTGGCTTTTTGAGTATAAAAAAGTTGAGCACTTGCTCCAGCAAATTCTTCTATTACTAATTTTTTTAAATCTGTCAGCATAAATGGTTGATAAATATATTTGTTTGTAGTTATTGTTAATTGATTAATTTTAGTATATTTTACTGGAAAATGCAAGATTACAGTTAGGGTATTGATTTATTTTCAATTATGGTATAATATGTCTGTCTAGCAATCTAATCTATTTTAATATGTCAGAAAACCTCAATAATCCGGAGTTAAAGGATAGTCTAGGATCACTGCCTTCGTTTTCTCCAGATTCGTCTATGGACTTAACTTCAGCACCGGTGGCAGAAGAGCCAAAAGACAATAAGCCCAAAAAATGGTATAAAACCAGTTGGGGGATTACAATTTTAGTAATTGCCGCTTTGATTTCTATCGCAGTGGTATTTTTTTTATGTAAAGTTTTTTATTTTTGGTGGATGATTAAAAGTGGTCGGGGTGCAGAACTGGACCAAAATTATGGCAGTACCGCCACCCAAGTTGTTGACCCACAATTGCAAGCACAACGTTTAGCTATCGAAGTTACCGATAGCCCATATTTTGGGAGTAAAGATGCGAAAATTGTGATCGTTGAATTTGTTGATTATAAATGTCCTTTCTGCCAAAAAATGGCGCCAATCATGTTTAAATTAGCACAAACATATGGCGATAAAATAAAATTAATTATTCGTAATTTTCCAAGCGATATCCTGGCGCGACTGATGTTGCTAAACTGGCTTATTGTGCACATAAAATGGGGATATTTTGGCCAGTTTATAATTGGTTGTTTGCTAATCAGAGCGAGTTGCCAGATATAATCGATAGTGTTTTTATAGAGAAGTTTGCTAGCGAATTTAGTTTGGATAAAGATGCATTATCAGTATGTTTTAATTCTACAGCAGCCGTCACTGCGGTTAATCGCGACCTTGCCGACGCCGCTTATCGTTTTGCTGCGCGTGGAACACCAACATTTTTTATTAATGGAATCAAAATAGATGGCACCATTGATTACTCAGTTTGGGAAAATTTTGTTAAACAATTTTACGGAATAAAATAATCTATGAAAGATAAAATTAAAAATAACATTGTTATTCATGGCGCTCGAGTTCATAATTTAAAAAATGTTAATTTAACTTTGCCAAAAAATAAATTAACGGTATTTACCGGTTTGTCTGGTTCAGGCAAGTCGTCTTTGGCATTTGATACGATTTATGCCGAAGGCCAGCGTCGTTATGCTGAATCCATGTCTTCATATGCTCGTCAGTTTTTGGAAACGCGTGACAAGCCAGATGTGGACAAAATAGAAGGTTTGTCGCCGACCATTGCTATTGATCAAAAAGTGTCAACGCAAAATCCGCGCTCAACTGTTGGTACGGTTACGGAAATTTATGATTATTTGCGTTTGTTATTTGCCCGTGCTGGTACGCAGTATTGTCCAGACTGTGGAATAGAGGTAAAAATTTATTCTGGCGGTGAATTGGTGGAAACAGCTCGTGGACTAGCGCGTAAAAATGGTGAAATGTTAATTTTATCACCAATTGTGCGCAACGAAGTTGTTGAAATTATGGATTTATTGGAACGAGTGGAAAAGACTGGCCTGGAGCGCGTGCGCGTCAATGGAAAAGTTTTGAAAATAAATGAACTGGCGCAATATTCTTTTCGTAAAGCTGAAAAATATAATATTGAATTAGTAGTTGGGGTTATTACTGATATCAAAAAGCAAGACCCAACCAAATTTGTTGAATTGGCTTTGGATTTGAGTAATGGTTTGATTATTTTTTCTTTAGGCGCAAAAGATTATTCGTATGCGACTGTTGGTTTATGTCCAAAATGTGGGCGGGTGTTACCGGCTTTGGATATGCGCAGTTTTAGTTTTAACAGTCCATTTGGTGCTTGCCCGCATTGTACTGGTCTGGGAGTAACAATGGAAGTTGACCCAGTGCTAGTAATTCCAAATACTCGTTTGACCTTGGCAGAAGGCGCAATTCAACCCTGGACTAGAATTACCGGTAACCAAATGTATTATCAAAAAGTTTTATCAGCAGTGGCGTTAGCCAATAGTTTTTCTATGCAAGTGTCAGTTAGTGGTTTGTCTAAAAAGGCGATTGATTTGATTTTATATGGCACTGGCGAAACCATTTATGAAATAGACGGTAAAAAAGTAAATTTTTCTGGTGTTATTCCAGATTTGATGGAAAGGCATTTGAAAACTGATTCAGATTATGTGCGCAAAGAAATCGAACAATATATGCGTGAACAAATTTGTCCGACTTGCAAAGGTGCTCGTTTGCGTTCTGAATCTTTGGCGGTGAAATTTGCCAATTATAATATTGCTGAATTTTCTGGCATGACCATTGAGGAATTAATTGCGGTATTAACTCCAAGAAAAAATAGCAATGGTGGAAAAAATGATTTGGCCGGCAACATCATTAAAGAAATTTGGCCACGTTTGAGTAATTTGTCACAAGTAGGTTTAGATTATTTGAGTTTGGATCGTTCTATGAATACTCTGTCTGGCGGTGAAGTGACGCGCGTGCGCTTGGCCTCGCAATTGTCGTCTGGGTTGACCGGTGTGATTTATATTTTAGATGAGCCATCAGTTGGTTTGCATCCAAAAGATAATGATAAATTAGTGACTACTTTGAAATATTTGCGTGATTTGGGTAATACGGTGATTGTGGTAGAGCACGATGCCGCCATGATGGAGGCAGCTGATTATGTGGTGGATATTGGCCCTGGTGCTGGAGTATTTGGTGGTGAAATTTTAGCCGAAGGTACGCCGGCGCAAATTAAGAAAAATAAAAAATCAATCACTGGGCATTATTTATCAGGTGAAGCAAAAGTGGAGCGAGAAAAATCTAAACATGTCAAAAATGTCAAAGTTAAAAATTTGACTGTGGTTGGTGCGTCGGCATTTAATTTAAAAAATATTACGATTGATATTCCTTTACAAAAATTAGTATGTGTCACTGGTGTGTCTGGTTCTGGTAAATCAACTTTGGTCATTGAAACTTTAGGCAAAGCGCTCAATAAATATTTTTATCACACCAAAGAAGAGCCGGCCTCGCATAAAAATATAAAAGGTTTAGACAATATCGATAAGGTCATTTCGGTGGATCAGTCGCCAATTGGGCGGACGCCGCGGAGTAATCCCGCCACTTATACTGGTATTTTTACAATTATTCGTGATATTTTTTCTAATTTGCCAGAAGCAAAAATGCGTCGTTATGATGCGGGCAAGTTTAGTTTCAATGTAAAGGGTGGTGGACGCTGCGAGGCGTGTGCCGGCGAGGGTTATATTCGTATTCCCATGCAATTTTTAGCTGATGTGTATGTGGAATGTTCCGAATGTGGTGGCTCGCGCTATAATCAAGAGGCGTTAGAGATTCATTATCGTGGTAAAAATATTGCCGAGGTTTTGAATATGACTGTAGAAGAGTCGTATAAGTTTTTTTATGACATACCACTTCTAGCGGATAAATTAAATGTGTTGCGTGAAGTGGGGTTGGGGTACATTCGTTTGGGCCAACCAGCTACGACTTTGTCTGGTGGTGAAGCCCAACGTATTAAATTGTCTTCAGAATTAGCTCGTCCATCTACTGGTCGCACCATGTATATTTTGGATGAACCAACTACTGGCTTGCATTTTGAAGATATTCAACGTTTGTTATCGGTTTTGACTCGCCTTATTGAAAAAGGAAATTCTGTTTTGATTATTGAACACAATCCAGATATTATACGCGCTTGTGATTGGGTGATTGATTTGGGACCGGGCGGTGGCAAACACGGCGGTGAAGTGATTGCCTGTGGCACGCCGGCTGATTTGATAAAAAATAAAAAAAGTTGGACTGGAAAATATATTAAATAATAAAAAGAAAAATCCCTCGCTAGTTAGCGGGGGATTTTTTAATTATTTTTTTCCTTCTTTCATCTTGCGTTTAAATTTCTTATCGCGTAAGAAGTGAAGTTTAGCTCGGCGAACAGCGAACTGCTTTACCACTTCGATTTTTGCTATCACAGGTGATAGAATTGGGTAAATTCTTTCTACACCCACACCCTCGCTGATTTTACGTACTGTAATAGTCGCACCTGGTTCCGTATTGTGGCGCACGGCGATAATTGTTCCTTCAAAAATTTGGATACGCTCTTTTTCTTCGCCCTTGGTATTAGTTTCTTTGATTTTTTGGTGAACTTTTATGACCATTCCTGGTTTAAGTTCGAGTTTAGTTACGTCTGTCATATTTTGATTTTAAAAGCAATGTGCCGTTAATTTTATACTATTTGAGGTTTTTTGTCAAGGGTTATAAGTCTTTTAAATTTTTTTCTACAATTGCCGCCACTTTGGCAATTGTTTCGTCCAATTTTCCCTCGTGATTTATGATTTGATATTGATATAAGTCTTTTTTGGTCAGCTCCATTTCTGCTGTTTTTAGACGGCGTTTTATGTCCTCCTCGTCGGTGTTGCCACGTGTTTTGATGCGAGAAAACATTTGTTCTACGTTTTCTGGTAGTAGGAAAATAGTAACATCTTTAGCTGGGAATTTTTTTAAAATTTGTTCAGCCCCTTGAACATCGATGATAAAAAGTAGCGGATTAGTGTGCATTAGTTGTAAAGTTTCTTCTTTGTGAGTGCCGTAATAATTACCATGTACCATTGCTGTTTCTAGAAATTCCCCACTCGCTAATCTTTTTTTGAAATCATCAACCGTCACATGCATCAATGGTTTTTCTTCAACCGATTGAGTGCGTGGCGCACGGGTGGTATAAGTGACGCTGGAGCGCAACTGTGGAAATTTTTGAAATAATGCTTTAGCTACACTGGTTTTACCAGAACCAGCCGGGCCACTGATGATAAAAATTGGGTACATAATTATTTAATAATTTTTAAAAAATCAGCTAATTCTTTTGGTGTTGGCGCTTCAAATTCTTGTTTTTTACCTTTTAAATCTGTAAATGCCAATTTTGAACAGTGTAAAAATAACCGTCCGCACTTCTCGTCCCAAACGTGTTTACGTTTTTTTTGATTATAAATTGGGTCGCCAACTACTGGGTGATTATATGCCAACATGTGAGCGCGAATTTGGTGAGTTCGGCCGGTGTGGATAATAACCCGCAATAGTGTGAAATTAACAAAACGTTTTTCTACTAAAAATTCCGTGGCTGCATTTTTGCCTTTTTCTGTATTAAAACCTTTTTCGGTTTGGGGAATAGCGGCCATGCGGTCATAACTATCCGAGCGAGCGATTGGAAAATTAATTTCGCCCCAATCTTTGGCTACGCGGCCATGTACTAATACTAGATATTCTTTTTCAATAGTGTGATTTTGGAATTGTTGTTTTAAATTTTCAAACATTAGTTGAGTACGTGCCACCACTAATAATCCAGAGGCCTCTTTATCTAGACGGTGGACAATGCCAGGGCGGTTGTAGTCCGGCGGCGCTACTTTTTTGACACGTTTTTTTCCTTGGGGAGCAGGTGTAAATGGAAAATCGTCTTTTATTTTTTTAATCTCCGGATATTTTTTTTCTAAAATTTTTGATACTGCGTTTGGTTCGTTTTTGATAGTGGGGTGGGTGAGAAGGTCGGTGGGTTTGTCAATGACAATATAATCAGGTGTGGCTGTAACAACTGTCATTCCGACCGATCCCGACTTAGTCGGGAGAGTGGAGGAATCCCTTTTGCTTTGTTTTTTAATATTGGATATTTGATATTGGATATTAATTTGGTCACCTGTACTTAATTGTTCACCAGTTTTTTTTGGTGGTTGGCCATTTAACAAAATTCGTCCATTAGCAATCATTTTTTGTACTTGGGAACGAGTGATTTTTAATTTAGCTGATAAAAAAACATCCAAACGTTGTTTGGCTTCATCCGCAGTAATAGTAATTTTTTTAGCAGTAGGCATAAGTAAAATTTTGTGGGCATGGATGGACTCGAACCATCGACTTCCACCTTATAAGGGTGGCGCTCTAACCAACTGAGCTACATGCCCGTTATGGGGAGATTATAGCATATTTTATATAAAATTCAAGGGGGTGTTGACGTCCGAAACAGCTATATGGTATATTATATTTCTCATTGTTCGCGGTTTTGTGCATGGTGAGAGTGGAAAGGAGGGGGAAGATAGCTCCGCCATATGATGGTGAATTACACCAATCATAAAAATGTACGAAATTTCGAACAAGCAGTCCAAGGGCAACCGCCCACCATCGCAATGATGAAAGAAAAAGGAGAAACACACACATGAATGCCGTGAAAACGTTCGCAACGAAGGGGATCTTCGCCGCCGTTTGATCCACCGCGATGCCAGCCCCCAGGAGTTAGATATGCTTCTGGGGGCGTTTTTTTTCATTACGGGATTTTTTGTTTGCAAAAATACAATTTTGATGATAAAATGAGGTCATTATGAGTTTAAATTCCTATTTATTTAGCAAAATCAACGGCCTATTAGGTAAAAGCCGTTTTTTAGATGCGGTGGGTCGCGCCGGCGCTGAATTTGTTATTTTTGCCATGTCAGGGTGGTTGATTGTGTCTATGTATCTGTTAGCTAATAATTTGTCGGAATTTTGGCGCTTATTAATAATTTTTATTTATGCAGCTTTGTTAGGTTGGGCAATCAATTGGATACTGGCGTTTATTATTCACGAACCACGGCCATTTATGAGTGGCCAAGATCACTCTTTGTTTCATCCGATGTTTCCTAAATTATTTTCCTGGAAATCTTTTCCGTCTGATCACACTATGTTTTCCTTTATGATTTTTTTCATGGCTTTGGTTTTACAATTACCACTGGCTTGGCCACTATTATTTTTAGCAATTTGGGTAGCTTGTGGTAGGGTTTTTTCCGGGGTACACTATCCTAGTGATGTAGTTGGTGGGGCGGCAGTGGCGTTATTTGTAGCATCCCTGGCAAATTATTTGGTAAATGTTTTGCAAATTATATGAAAGCGATAATTTTAGCAGGCGGATTAGGTACGCGTTTGCGCCCATTAACCAACGAAACACCAAAGCCGTTATTGCCAGTAAAAGGGATACCGATTGTTGAGCATGCGATTCTTAATTTTAAAAAACATGGAATTAATGAAATTATTTTATCCATTGGCTATCTGGCGGATAAAATTAAAAATTATTTTGGTGATGGATCGAAGTGGGGAGTGGCCATTGATTATGCGATTGAAAATGAACCGTTGGGTACTGGCGGAGCTTTGAAAAAAAGTGCAGGCGGAATCAGCGAAACATTTGTTGCCATTAACGGTGATAATTTAGCAGATTTTAATTGGACTACGGCTTTGGAGACACACAAAAAAAATAAAAATAAAATTACTTTATCACTTTTCCCGGTTGATGATGTCACCCAATTTGGGATTGTTGAGTTAAAAGATGGTAGAATTGTGCGTTTTATCGAAAAACCAAAAGCGGAAGAGGCACCATCAAATTTAAATAATGCTGGCGGATATATTTTTGAGCCCAATGCTTTGGATATTTTACCAGAGGGCGTTTCTTCAATTGAGCGTGATTGTTTTGAAAAATTAGCAGCCTTGGGTGAAGTGGGTGCGCATATTCATGGTGGTCAATGGTTTCCAACTGATACTTTGGAGAAATATAAAAAAGCTGACGAAGAGTTTAAAGTTGATGATTAACTTAGTGGTTGATATTATCAGCGCACTTTGACGAGCGGCCGGGCTTGGTCCCCGATGAACATCGGGGGAGGCCGCGAAGTCACGTAGTGAGTGAGCGCGCAGGGCGAACGAACGGCGATGATAATATCAACCACTAAGTGTATATAAAAATATTTATGCGTTTTAAATATAAAATTAATTTAGTGTTATTAATAATAATTGTAATTTTGCCGCTAGCGGCATTATTTTATTATCGAAAAACACATCCAAAATATATTCCACCACCACCGCGTCAGGAGATTAATATAACTATTATCCCAGGTTGGGATTTACGAGATATTGCCGCTGATTGGATAAAAAAAGGTTTAATTAAGACACCAGAGGAACTGTATAATTTAGTGGGCCAACCAGCATATAACTATAGTGCGTACAAAAAAATTGCGCCAGATTTAAATTTAGTGGACGCATCAGGTACGCAGCAATATTCATTGTTAGCAACTAAACCCAAAAATATTTCCTATGAGGGATTTTTATATCCAGATACTTATCGTGTCTACGCTGATGCCAAGCCGGTTGATGTTTTAAAAAAAGTTTTTTCGAATTTAGAAAATAAAATTACTCCGGACATGCGAGCGGAAATAACTAGACAGGGTAAAAGTTTTTATGATGTTTTGATTTTAGCATCAGTGGTAGAAAAAGAAGCGCCATCAAATAAAGACATGGGAATGGTAGCGGATATTTTTGAGCGACGTTTAAATAAAAACTGGGCGCTGCAATCATGCGCAACTGTAAATTATATTACTGGCAAACACGATCCAGCCGCGTCGGGCACGGATAAATCCATTGATTCATTGTTTAACACTTATAAATATCCAGGTCTACCATTAGGGGCAATCAGTAGTCCGAGTGTTAATGCTATTCAGGCGGTTTTGTATCCAATTAAAAATAACTATTGGTATTTTATGGCTGGAACGGATGGTGTGACGCACTATGCTACGACGCTTGATGAGCACAATATTAATGTAGCGAAGTATTTACGATAATATGTTAACTTCAGATTTTGATTATAATTTGCCACAAGAATTAATCGCGCAAGCGCCGGCTGACCCGCGTGATAGTTCGCGTCTCATGGTTATCGGCCGAACCACTCATGATATTAAGCATGAGCATTTTTATAATATTGTTAGTTATTTACAAGCCGGTGATTTATTGGTTTGGAATAATTCTAAAGTTTTTAAGGCACGTTTGCATGGGACAGTGGAATTAGACCAGCAATCTGATGATATTCCGGGTGTTGTACCTAGTACAAATAAAATTTTAAATACGCCAGCGCAAGTGGAAGTTTTTTTAGTGAGGCCAATGGAAAATCCGGGAGTGTGGAAAGTTTTAGCCAAACCCGGTCGCAAATTACGTTTAGGTATGCGCGTGCGGTTTGCTAATGATTTTAGTTGTGAAGTAATGACTAAAGAAAAAGACGGTACGCTACTCGTGCAATTCGGCGAAGAGGATTTTATAGTACGAGAGAAGGCCAATAAGTATGGTGAAGTACCAACACCACCGTATGTTAAGCCACAAACCATTGATTCTAAATTGCAGGTTCAATACCAAACGGTTTATGCTAAAAATGAGGGATCAGTAGCGGCTCCAACAGCCGGTTTTCATTTTACACCAGAGTTAATTGAAAAGTTAAAAGCTAAAGGTGTAGAATTCGCTGAAGTAACTTTACATGTTGGTTTGGGTACTTTTTTACCGGTTAAGACCGATAAAATTGAAGAACATCAAATGCATAGTGAATGGGCAGAGTTAACTGCTAAAAATGCGGATCTGATAAATTTAGCAAAAAAAGAAGGTCGACGGGTGGTTGCAGTAGGTACTACTACCGTGCGGACTTTGGAAGGAATAGCTCAAAAGTATTGCGATAATAAATGCACGCCTTCGGAAAATGTAGTGCGCCAATTTGGCGGGGATATTAATATTTTTATTACACCAGGGTTTACATTTCAGGTGGTGGATGCACTTATTACTAATTTTCATTTACCAAAATCGACTTTAATAATGTTAGTATCAGCGTTTGTGGGTGATCGGAAATTTTTATTGGATTGTTACAAACAGGCCGTGGAGGAGAAATATCGATTTTACTCTTTTGGCGATGCGATGCTGATAAAATAAATATATATGGCGATTTGTTTATATATAAAATTTTGACAAAATTACCTTAGTTATATACAATAAAAACAGCAAGTTTAGTCCACTTGCGACCAAAATAAGTTTATATATTAATTATTAATTTGTATAAATGTATGGTTTTTCAAGAAGGCAAAAGAGATGTAGTAGAGGGGAAAGATAAGCCTGTAGTGTTTCATATAGCACATCGTGGTTTAGAGCAATCTCTTCATGAAGTTGTGACAGATGAGGAGTTTAAAAAACGTGAGCCTAACGATTTTGAGCCAAATTTAAATTGGGATACAGTAAAAGTGGCTAACGAAGCCGCAAAGCAAAAGTGGGTAGATTTAGAAAATGAATGGTTGAATTTGGCTTGGGAATCTAACCAGTCACCAGATGAACAAGTAGAAAATGGCAAGAGAATGAAAGAAATTGAAGCAGAAAAGAAGGCGCTTGAACAATAAATTAAAAATAAAATCCGGGATTTAAACCTCGGATTTTATTTTTAATTTAAATTTTTTATCCCTCAATCGTCACACCCATATTACGCGCTGTGCCTTCTACCATTTTCATGGCTCCGGCTAAATCTTTAGCATTCAAATCGGGCATTTTCTTTTCAGCGATTTCTTTTACTTGCGCTTTAGTGAGTTTACCAACTTTTTCTTGTAATGGTTTAGCAGAACCTTTGGCGATTTTGGCTGCCTTTTTAATCAGTTCAGCCATGGGCGCGGTTTTCATGATGAAGTCAAAACTTCTGTCCGCATATACACTGATAATCACTGGTACAACCTCGCCTTTTTTGTCTTGAGTTTTATCGTTGAATTCTTTACAGAACCCTTGAATGTTCACGCCATGTTGACCCAAAGCTGGACCAACTGGAGGCGCTGGATTAGCGGCACCACCAACGATTTGTAATTTAATTTGAGTTAGTAATTTTTTTGCCATAAATTTATTAATAGGTTTGCCGAGAAGCCCCAGTTACGGGCGGCAATTTGGTTATTAAATCTTTTTAACTTGTAAAGCATCTAATTCTACCGGAGTTTCACGACCGAACATGGAGACCATTACTTTCACGCGTCCGCGTTCTGGATCAACTGATTCAATTTTTCCTTCAAAGTTTTTGAATGGGCCATCTATAATTCTTACTACATTTCCGATTTCCACATCGATTTTATGTTGTGGAGTATCAGAGGTAGTGCGTTTGAGTAGTGCATCAATTTCTTTTTGATCAACTGGTGTTGGAGTAGTGCCGGATCCTACAAAGCCAGTGACATTAGGAGTGTTGCGGACTACATACCAAGAATCATCAGTTACGACCATCTCCACTAAAATATATCCCGGAAAGATTTTTTCTTCCACAGTGGTGCGTTTGCCATTTTTGATTTTTATTTTTTTCTCTTTAGGCACGATGACATTAAAAATTTTGTCGCGCATGTCGAATGATTCAACACGTTGTCCTAAATTGTGTTTGACGTTTTCTTCGTAGCCGGAGTAAGTGTGGAGAACATACCAACGTCGTCCTAGGTTTAATGTTTGTTTAGCCATATACCTAATTATTTAATAAGTTGTTCAATGCCGGCGTTAAAAATATAATCCAACACACTAAAAAACACAGCCATGCCAACAGACAAACCAATAACCAACAAACTATAATTGATGGTTTGTTTTTTGGTGGGCCAAGAGACCTTTTTCATTTCGGCATATGAGCCGATAAAATAATTTTTGATCGATGCGATGATAGCCATATAAATTAAATTTGTCAGAACGGGGAGATTGCTTAGTCGCTTCGCTCCTCGCAATGACATTAGTGTTTTTAAGTTTTTTAAAACAGCCCGCAGGCCGTTTAGTATGTTTAAAGTATAACAGATAGTGGTTAAATAGTCAATAGATAGGGTTATCCACAGGTTAGATTAAAAAATCCGGGTTTTTTGGCCGGATTTTTTAATTATACATCTATGTTTTGAACACTTTTGGCATGAGTTTGTATAAATTTTTTACGCTGATCAACATCCTCACCCATTAAAATTTCAAATGTTTCATTAGCAAGCCCAGCATCATCAGCAGTAACTTTTTTCATAAATCTGCGTTCCGGATCCATGGTTGTATCCCAAAGTTGATCTGGGTTCATTTCTCCCAAACCTTTGTAGCGTTGAATACTGACTTTTACTCCACCAATCACAATTGATTCCACCGGCGCCTCTTCGTCGCCTGGTGCATTCTCTACCTCAATTTCGGATTCGCCGGATTCTTTTTTCTTGCCTTTTGTTTTAGTTTCAACTTTTACAACTTTACCAAAGCCGGCAATTATTTTATCTTTTTCCTCATCATTGTAGGCGTATTTCATTTCTTTCCCAGCTTTAATGCTGTATAGTGGTGGTTGCGCAATAAATACATGTCCTTCAGTAATTAGAAGAGGGAAATAGCGATAAAAAAATGTCAAAAGTAAAGTGCGAATGTGCGCGCCATCAACGTCAGCATCGGTCATAATTACAATCCGGTGATAACGTAGTTTGGCAATATCAAATTGTTCGCCGATGTTTGTACCCATGGCGATGATGAGAGATTTTAATTCATTGTTAGTAAGAATTTTATCTAGACGAGATCGTTCCACATTCAAAACTTTACCGCGTAATGGCAAAATGGCTTGATGAGTGCGATCGCGGCCTTGTTTGGCAGACCCGCCGGCGCTGTCGCCCTCGACTATAAACAATTCGGATTCTTCAGCATCGCGCGAAGAACAATCTGCTAATTTACCTGGTAAAGTAAAACCTTCCAAAGCACCTTTACGTAGAATAGTATCACGGGCGATTTTGGCGGCATTGCGCGCTTTATTGGCCAGCATACACTTGCCAACGATCGCTTCGGCATCGCGTGGATGTTCTTCCAAAAATACCAAAAATTCTTCGTTCATGACGGTTTCCACCGCAGTTTTGGCTTCGGTGTTGCCTAGTTTGCCTTTGGTTTGTCCCTCAAATTGCGGTTCGCGCAGTTTAATAGAAATAATAACATTTAAACCTTCGCGCACATCTTCACCGCTCAAATTTTCATCTTTTTCTTTTAAATAAGTTTTGTTGCGCGCATAGGTATTTAATGAGCGGGTGAGCGCAGTGCGAAAACCTTGCACGTGGGTACCGCCATCAGGATTGAAAATATTGTTGGTAAACGCGAACAGCGATTCGGTATATTCGTCAGTGTATTGTAAAGATAATTCCACATGTACATTTTCCGAATCTTTTTCCGTATAAAAAACAGTTTCATTTTTTACTTGCTTATTGTGATTGATATAGCGAACATAAGAAGCAATGCCGCCCTCAAAATAAAATTGGTAGGTGCGGTTTGGGAAATCCAAGGCAGTTTTATCAGTAGCGCGTTCTTCGTCCGGGCGTTCGTCTTTAATTATCATGTGCAGGCCTTTGGATAAATAGGCAGTTTGGCGCAAGTGATCAATAATTGTTTTCCACTCATGATTGGTAGTTTCGAAAATAGTGGGGTCGGCTTGGTAAGTAATAATGGTGCCGTGATCTTTGCAATTGCCGATAGCGCGTGCTTTATGTGCGGGATTACCGCCGTTTTTAAAAGTTTGCTCCCAAATTTTTCCATCGCGATGAACTTCAGCGTGTAATAATGTTGACAGTGCATTTACTACTGAAACACCGACACCATGCAAACCGCCGGATACTTTGTAGCCATCGTTGCCAAATTTACCGCCGGCATGCAATTTAGTTAGTACTACTTGCAAAGCACTTACTTTCATCTGCGGGTGAATATCTACAGGAATACCGCGGCCATTATCCTTGACCGAGATGGTGTGATCTGCGAGAAGAGTAACAACGATTTCATTACAATGTCCGGCCATGGCCTCATCAACTGAGTTGTCTACCACTTCCCAAATTAAATGATGTAAACCAATTGGACCAGTGGAACCAATGTACATGCCAGGGCGACGGCGGACTGCCTCTAAACCTTCGAGAACAGTAATATCTTTGGCGCTATAGCTACCAGATTTAGTACTGGTTGCATTTGGGGTTTTTGTTTTTGGCGCTGGTGCTGGTTTGACTTCAATTTTAACAACCGGTTTTACTTCAACCGGTTTTGTTTTTATCAAAGTTTCTTGTTTAGGAATTGATTTTTTTATCGGCGCAGATTGGACAATTTTTTTCGTGGTTGGTTTGAGTTCAATTCTACCTCTTTGAACGCGTTTTATGGGCATATTTTAATGATTTTTAGCTTAAGATTAGTGGCTATATTTTACCATATTTTAGGCCTGCGCGCAAGGGAGAAATCCACAGTTTTGAGGCATGTTTTTGCCCTTGTCAAAGCCAAAAAAATGAGGTATATTGAAGTGGCTATTTTATGGAAAAAATTACTCAAAAATTTTACATTTTGACACTTGGCTGCCAAATGAACAAAAATGACTCGGAGCGAGTGATTGGATTTTTAGAGTCGCTTTGTTTTGTGCAAGTTGATACGGCTGAAGAGGCGGATTTAATAATTTTAAATACTTGTAGTGTGCGCCAGAGCGCGGAGGATAGGGTTTTTGGTTTTGTGCAAAATTGGAAAAAACTAAAAGAGAAAAAACCAAATTTAATTATCGCAGTTACCGGTTGTATGGCTGGACGGGATAAAGATAAAAAAATTCGGGCGCGTTTGCCGGATGTAGATTTGTTTTTTGGTATTAATGATTTACCGCAATTACCGCGTTGGTTAAGTGAACTAGGTTTGCCGGTAGAAAGCGCGATTACTGATTATTTACAAATTCAACCTAAACGAGAAAATTCCGCGCAGGTTTTTATAACCATTCAAACCGGTTGTGATAACTATTGTACTTATTGTGTAGTACCATATGCGCGTGGGCGAGAGCAAAATCGTTCAGTGGCGGAAATTTTGGAAGAAATAAAACAGGCAATAGCTAATGGCGCTAAGGAAATAATGTTATTGGGGCAGGTGGTGAATAATTATAAAATTAAAGATCAAAAATCAAAAAGTAAAAATAATCCATTTTTTGCGCGAGACCCCCTCTGTGTCTCCCCATTAAAAGGGGGAGAATATCGTTTTCCCTCTCCTTACCAAGGAGAGGGCGAGGGCGAGGTCTCGTCGTCTGATGATTTTGCCGCTTTACTTTGGGAAATAGATCAGATTCCCGGTGAGTTTCGTATAAATTTTACCGCACCGGATCCGCAATATTTTTCCGATGAGCAAGTAGAGGCTTTGAAATTATCTAAACAAACCAATTATTTACATTTGCCAGTGCAAGCGGGGAGTAATGAAATTTTGAAAAAAATGAATCGTCATTATACGCGCGAGCAGTATATTGAGTTAATAAAAAAAATTCGCCAAGCCCGACCCGAGATTGCCATTGGCACGGATATTATTGTTGGATTTTGCGGTGAAACCGAGGATCAATTTGAGCAAACCGTGGATTTATACAAACAATGTGATTTTGATATCTCCTATCACGCGAAATATAGCGAACGCAGTGGCACGGTGGCGGCTAAAAATTTTAAAGACGATATTTTACTTAATGAAAAAAAACGCCGCTGGGGAGTTTTGCAAAATTTAATGGAAGAAATTGTTTTGCGGAAAAATCAAAAATATCTAGGCCAATCTGTGCGAGTACTGGTTAATAAGTGCGAAAATGGTATTTGTTCTGGCAATAGTGATGAAATGAAACTGGTAGAATTCCCTGGGGACGCCAGCTTAATTGGACAATTTGTGAAAATTAAAATAAACTTCGCGGAAAAGTGGGTATTGCGTGGAAATAAAATATGACAGAAAAAAATTTACCAAAAATTATCGTAATCATCGGCCCGACAGCATCGGGCAAAACCGCCGTGGCGGTTGATTTAGCGCACACTTTTAATGGTGAAATTATCTCTGCTGACTCGCGCCAAGTATATAATGATATGGATATTGGTACTGGTAAAGATCTGGCTGAATATGGCCAAGGTAAAAATGCGGTACCATATCATTTGATTGACGTGGCTTCGCCGCGCAAGCAATTTTCCGTAGGGCGTCATCAGAAAATGGCTTATACAGCAATAAAACAAATTTTAAAGCGCGAACGATTGCCAATTATAGTGGGTGGAACTGGTTTGTATGTACGGGCTATTGTGGAGGGTTTGAGTTTCCCAAAGTCAAAACCCAATGTAAAATTGCGCAGTAAATTGGCTAAATTAAGTCTGGAAGAATTATGCGCGCGATTGAAAAAACTTGATCCAAAAATTATTTCGGAAATTGATATGAAAAATCGCCGACGAGTGGAGCGGGCGATTGAGATTTGCGAAACTACCGGCGTGCCGTTATCCGAACAGAGAAAGAAAAATCCGCCGCCATACGAATTTTTGGAAATTGGTTTGGATGTGCCACGAGAAGAATTATATAAAAAAATTGAGAAACGGCTAGACGAGCGTTTGCGTGATGGCATGATTAAAGAAGTGGAGAATTTGCGTGAGCAGGGGATTAGTTGGAAGCGTTTGGATGATTTTGGTTTGGAATATCGCTATGTGAGCCGATTTTTACATGGCGATTTAACTACCGAGCAAATGCGTGCAGGGTTACTTCACGCAATTTGCGATTTTGCCAAACGGCAAATGACTTGGTTTAAAAAAGACAAGCAGATTGTTTGGGTATCGGACAAAACAAAAATTAAAGATTTAGTAAGTGGATTTCTGGCAAAATAAAATACACCAGTATGTCTTTGGCGCACTTTGGCGAGCGGCCGGGCATGGTCCCCGATGAACATCGGGGGAGGCCGCGAAGCCACGTAGTGAGCGAGCCGCTGGGCGAAGCGAACGGCGCCAGAGATATACTGGTGTATTATTGTAAATTACAAGGCTATCTCATTTCCCATAAAATCAATACTTTGTCCAGTGACAGTATCATCAGCCGTTACATGAATTTTTCCCACCAACATATTCTGGGTTGGATTTTTTTTGTTTAGAGTTATATTTAAAGGTAAAGCCAATACATCCACGCTGTCGGGCATTTCCGGAATGGTCCAGGTAATTTTCTTCTCTTGATTATCATAAACTACCGCGCCGGCTGGAGCAGTTTGCGGTGGTGTAAAAGTAAAATCACCATATAAATTTGCAGATAATTTTATATTTTTGAGTGGATGGAAATTATTAGTCAGTACCCATTTGATGTCATAATTTTCTTTGCCATCAGCACTGCTTGTTTTAGTGTAACGATTTTCCAATTTAAAATCTGAATTTATTGTAATAGTAATAGGCGCTCCGGGTAAAATTTTAGCATTGTTATTGGCATCGGTATAACTTAATTCCGAAGCAACTACGATTTTATATTCGGCAAAATCAGACAATGTTATACTGTTGGCATCTTTGAGCGGAATTGTAAAATCAATACTAACTTCATCATTTGGTTTAATTTTTTTTAAGGCTGAAATTTTAGTGTTATTCCAAATAATTTCTCCGCGTCGGATCGTGTCACTTAGTTGTATGCCCTGAATATTACCATCAGCCGGATCGTTAATCGCTTTCCAGTTTAACAGACTTTGCTTATTGAATGAAGGTGCATCAATATCTAATTTAATAATTGCTTTATTCATATCGACTTGTCCGGCATTTTTTACATTGACTGTAAATGCTAGGCTGTCCCCGGGTTGAATCGAAAATCCTTGTAGATTTCCATTAATAGCGATATTAAAATTGGAAACATTTTTGGTCAGTTCAATAGGTAAGGAGTTTTCAGTAATCACAATATCTGAAACAAGAAGCTTGCCTGGTACTAAAATTTGTGCCTTAATCGGAGTGGAGCTTGAATCTCCATCAGTGTAAGTGCCGCGTAAAGTAAACTGCAAACTCGCCAATGGTTCGGTGCTGGTGCTTTTAGTCAAATCAATTGGCCAACGATTTTTTATTAAAATCGGGCTGGAAGTAGTAAGATGAAAATTGTTTGGCAGAACTGGCATGACATAAAAAATTAAAGGGTAGTTTTCGTTCTGTTTTTCTATTTTAAAACTATATTCAACTTCACTGCCGATCGTAGCTTTATCCGGTCCAGTTATTTTTAGAGCAAGCGGACTACTGTCCGTCTTTATATTTAGCGTCGCAGTTTTTTGCATTTGAGAATTAAAATTTTCAGGTTGATAATTGAAAAATATACGCCAAGATTGTTCTTGGTTTGGTGTATTGTAGAGTCGGCCAGTAATAGTTAATGTTTCTTTGGTTTGATTGGTAATATTGCCTAAGTTCCATTCGGTATTACCCGCATTGCTCGCTAGTTTTGAACTAGTTATAAATTCAAAACCAGCTGGATAATTAACAGTCAACACTGCTTCGTTTAATTTGATGTTTTGGTTGTTTTCGTAAGAAATAGTATAAGTAGTAGTAGCACCAAAAATACTATTAGTAGGTCCATCGATAGTTAGGACCACTTGGTCGCTATCGGTTTTGTTATTAGGAATTATAAAGAAACCAACCCAAGCGATGGCGCACAATAAGCCGCCCAAAATTAACAAAGTAACAAAAAAGCGCATAAAAGGATGTTGTGTTTTCATATCGATTTTTTTCATATTAGGCATTTGGCCGTTATCATCTTGATAGATGACGCTGATGGCTCGATGAATTTCTTGGCCGTTTGTCGATTTTTTGATGACAGTGCGTTTTTGTATCGGACGTTTAGGTTTGGATGTTGTGGTTTTATCATTGTTAATAGGCGTAGCAACAAATTCATTAGGCATAATTTATAGTATTAAAATAAAATTATTGAATATTTTTTACTAATACGCTCCAAACGCGATCTTGGTCTAAAACTTGTTTGTCAATTATAATGCCGTTGCGTGCAGCTTTGATACTATTGCCGCTGCTCCATTCGGTTTGCCAATTTTCTGGAAAAACAATTTGACTTTCAAAATTACTATCAATGCCTGATTGTTTTTGTACGAGCAGTTGATAATTGTTAGTTTGTTGGGTGTTGGCGGCGAATTGCCAAATTTTGGTTAAGCCATTATTTTGAGAAATATTGGATTGCACTTTAAATGGTAGTTGATAAGTGAATTGCACTTGTGTTGTTTGTCCAGGAGCGGTAATTATCCAATTACCAAAAGCGGTTTTACCAAATTCATCGGTAATACGTGTGCCACTTTTTTGGTCGATGTCAATTTCTTTTTCAATATTTAAATACCAATCGTCTGGTTTGGCCCACTCGTCGGGAATGTGAAAAATATTTTCATCTGGCCAGGTGAAACCAGCAGCGGAAATTAGTTGGCTACCAGCGGGCACGTATATTCTTATGTAATCAACGTTATTTGTACCGTAGACGCTATCATTATTTTGGCCTAAATGTGTGCGCATAATTGTAACTGTATCAGTGATGGCGCCATCGTCGTCAATTATCGCTTGGTGATTAATAGTCTGTTGAATTTTAGCATCACTTTTTTGGCCGCCGATATTAGTGTTAATTATTGCTAAATAATCCTGACTATCTTTGGTTGGTAAAATTTGTCCAGCCCAGCCAAAATTTTTGATTGTTTGCTCAGTCGCCGCGTCAGTAAAGTATGCTTGGATTTCTTTTTTAGTCAAAGCTTCTTGCAAATTGGTTAGTATTGGTAAAATATTTTTTGGTTTGATATTTTGAATTGATTCAATGAACTGAGGGGCTAAATCTTTTAGTATCTGTTTTGGTTTTTTTGTAGCACGTGCTTCTGGGCTTTCAACTATTGCTTGAATGGTGTCAATGGCATTATCCTCCGCAATAGTAATAGTTGAAGAAGTGATATTGGAGCTGGTTTGTATTGGTCCTAAAATTCCCAGAAGGCGCTCTAAAACCGTAGCGTTGATAGCAATTACGCCGTCTACGGTAATATTTCGGCTTTTGCGATAAAACCACATTAATTTTTGGGCACTAGTTTCAAAGTCAGGAAACCAGTTGCCGTCTTGAAACTGCCAAATATTATTTATTAGTAGTAGTGGAGCCGGTGGTTTTAGGCGAGTGTTTAGTTGACCTTTGAGATCATAAGAGCCACCAGCTGGCAGAGAGAAGCGAATAATTTGTCCATCTTCAACATCCATAGTTGCAAAACTGCCGATAAATCCACCGGTTGGGCGTAGTTCATTTTGATTTTGAAAGACTAATAAATAACGGCGCAAACCAGTTCCACCAAAAATTTCTTGGAAGTTCGTTCCTAACTCAGATAAGTTTTTAATATCTCCTACCAGAGCTGTAAATAAAATTTTAAAATCTTCAAATGGTTGCTGGTATTCAAGTGGTAGAGTTTCAGTTTTAACCATACTTAAATCAGTCAGTGCGTTTTGGTAATTAGGAAGAGCAGATGTTAAATGATCGATAATGATTTTGAGACGTTCGGTGAGAGTTATTTTTTGGTCGGTTTGGCTCGCTTGTATGCCTTTTAGTAAATAGTCGTTGCCAGAAGCAATTTTTTGTCCAGCAGTAAGAATGTTTTGGCGGCTAACAACAGCGTCACCCAGTACTGGTATGATTGATGCAATTTTTTGGAGCCACTGATGTTTAGTTTGCATGATAGCAGTGGCCTGTGACAAATCTTTAAGGGCATCAGATAAAGATGATTGCGCTCCTATTAGATCAGCGTTCATCATGGCGGCGGTAGCTTCTTGCAATGAAGTAAAACCAGCAGTGCCGCTATCGCTGATTATACTAGTTGTTAATTTAACATCACGGTAATAAGAGTTGGCTGCAAATGGCGTTATTATTATTATACACAATGCGGCGGCGGCAAAACCAATTTTTTTCCACGGCACAGCACGGATATATTTTTCTATTTGAGTTGCATCGTAAATCAGCCCATCAATAAAATTAGCATGAGATTTTTTTATTTTTTGTGTGACCCTAGTAAGCTTATCCTTGATTCGTATTTGCTTTCGTATGTGTATTGGTTTGGCTGCCAATGCTTCCTCTTTGATTACTTTGTTTAAATCAGAGAAATTTAAAGGTTCGTGAGTTATTTTATTTTGGAATAGATGTTGCCAATCATTTTCGGCGCGAATTGGTTCTGTTTCTTTTGTAGTTGGTATTTGGTGATATTGATGAAAAATTTCATTAAAATTATTGTCTGGAGCGTGAGCTGTTACTTCTTTCCATTGCTGTGTGTTATTCTTTTTCAAATCTAAAATATGTGGCGAGTGCGTAGGGGTGTTATTGACGTGGTGAATATAAAAATTAACCCCAGTTTTTTTATTTGGAGTTTCAGAAATTTGTTCAAAAATGCGATTTAGAGTTTTTGGACAACGTACTCGGTTGTGTCCAGACTTGCCGCAAATAGAACAAACGCGTAATTGAGGTCGTTTGCCATTTTTCACAAGAGAAGTAAAGAAAAATAATTCCTTTTCTTCTCTTATTATACACCTTTTTTGTATATTTCCCAAGTGAGTTGGGCGGTGGTGTCCCAAGAGTAGCTGTGGATAACTTTTTGTCCTTCACCGATGAGTTGTGCTCGTAGGTTTTGGTCGGTTAGTGCTTGATGAATGATTTCTGCTACATTTAGCGGAAATTTAAAATTATTATATAGTGCCGCCTTACCAAAAACTTCTGGCAACGAGCCATATTCTGAGGATAATACTGGTACATTGTACTGCATGGCTTCTAATCCAGGTAAACCAAAGCCTTCATATAAACTAGGAAAGATATATAATGAAGCGTGTTGATATAGCTCAGCCAATTCTTTATCAGAGACATAATTAGTGAAAATAATATTGGTAATTTTTTCTTTTTTCGTTTTATTTATTAGTTGCTGGTAGAAATAATTTATTTTTCCTGCTAGTACCAATTGAAAATCATTTCCATATTTGTCACAAAAGATTTTCCAAGCGTCAATTAATAAGGGAAGATTTTTATGGGGATAAGCCACTCCAACGTAAAGTACGTAAGGCTTGGCCATTTTTTTATTACTAGTATCAGAATATAATTTAGTTGGGGCTAAATGTGTTACTGTAATTTTTTCTTTTGGAATATTAAAAATTTTGGCAATATCATTTTTGGTAAATTCACTAGGCGTAATAATTTGTTTAGATTTTTTTATGGCATGACGTAGGACAATCTTGTAAGCTAGGTTTTTTATAAAATAAGTAATTGGACCCAGAGTGGAAGCGGTGCGTGTGTGGTAGTGCAATAAGAGTAAATCATGAATAGTAACTACAAATGGGTTGTGATAAAACAATGGAATATTCCAGTGAGGAAAATGCATTAGATCAATCTTCTCTTTTTTAATTATTTTTGATAGAAAAAATTGTTCGCGCCAGGTGTACCATTTGATATTGGCTAAGACTTTTTTTATGCGTATGTTGGTAGGATGATAATCGTTAAAATTTTCTTGGCGCAAAAAAATAACCAATTCAAAATTTGGTTCGGTTGCCAGTATTTTTTCCAGATGTGTAAGAAGTTGTTCTAAATAACGACCGAGTCCACCCTGGCGAGTGCCAAGTAGGCGTGCGTCAATCCCTATACGCATATTATTTTTCATTGAGAGAGTTTTTGAGTTTTTCCGCTTCGGTAATAATTTTTTTAGCCACCGACAGAGTATAGGCCGCGCGTTGATTAATAGCTGTCTCACGGCATAACATGATACCATCGATTCCTTCTAAAACATTGTTGGTTAGATCCATAATTTCTGATCGGTTCGGAATGTAATTGTTCATTGTACTTTCCAGTATTTGTGTTGAAATAATTATTGGCCTTTTGTATTTTTTAGCAATTTCAGTAATATTTTTTTGATAGATTCCGGTTTGGTAATAAGGCATATTAACACCAAGTTCACCACGATCAATTAACACCATGTTTACATCTTTATCTTGGAACAACTCTTCTATTTGTTCCTTGGCGATTTCTCTTTCTATCTTTAATACAATTTTTGTATTCCTATTTTCTTGATGAATAATATCAACGATTTTTTTAAAAATTTCATAATTAAAATAAGAGATCGCTATATAGTGATGATCAATAGTTTTGATCTTTTGGATGATGTTTGAGTAATTATTAAGTATCTCTGCTTCGTTTACTCCAGAAGAGATGTTAAACGTTTTCATGTATTGAATAACACCGCGATTTTGTACCTTTACCCTTACTGATTCTCGGTCTATTACTTCAATTACCTGTATCGACACTTCGCCATCGCCGATTGTGATACTTTGGCCTGCGTTCAATTTGTCGCCTAGGTTAGGTATGTTCACCGGTATATATTCATGGCAGTCAAAAGTGAAGGCTCCGGATTTAAATATTAATTCATCATTTTCGTTAACTGGAAAAAGTTTTAATTCAAAATCTCCCAAGCGCGGTTTGTTTATAGGAAAATCAATAAAAGTTTTTGTTGATGCGTGTAGTTCGTCAATAATTTGCTGAGTGATTGATATGAAGTTGAGATTTTCTTCAATTGTACGGTAAGAAAAATTAAACCTTAAAGCATCGGCACCGGCCAGTATCAGTTTTTTTATGTGGTCTTTTGTTAGAAGATATTTTTCAACAGTAGCGACAATGAACATAGTCTCGACTTATTGAAATATTGAAAACAGAACAACATCTTTATCACGTTTAAATAATTGCGTGGCTACTGGTTTCATGGGTTTAAATTGTTTTAAATACCACGATTTTGTTCGCATAATCGATATATCACTTCCTGATGTTCCCCCAGTGATATGCTCGATTAGTAATACTTTTTTGCACCATTTTTTAAGTTTTTTAATTATTTTTATAGCGCGAGTAGTGTTATTATGTTTTAAAACCAGGCTGACCACTCCCAAATCAAAATATTTAGGAAGAAAATCTACATCCACTGCGTCGTTGTAGATTAAAGTTACATTATCTTTGCCTTTAAGATAATTATTAGCCATCGTTAACATTTTTTCGGAAAAATCAATGCCGATTAGTCGGTTGCATTTTTGGGAGAAATATTTTGCTAGTCGGCCCATACCCGTGCCAATATCAGCAACATTACCCATTTTTTTCGGAAAATATTTTTTTATAAAGCTATAACAAAATTTATCAAATGATTTATTTAATTCTATTCCGAATCGATCGGACAAAACTTTGGCAATACCTTTTCTTCTTAGAGCCCGCTTATCGAATTCTTTAATAACCCGCTTAGGGTTTAATTTTTTGTTTGTTTTCATATTTGTATTTAGCTAAAAGCGCCCTTGTTTTACAAGAGCGCTTGTTTTTAACTTTCGCTTATTTTTATTGCCGGCCCCATCGTAGAACAGACGATTAAGTTTTTTATGTAAGTTCCTTTGGCTGAAGATGGTTTGGCTTTTTTGAGAGCTTCGATAAACACCAAGTAATTTTCTTTTAGCTGTGCTTCGGAAAAATTTGTTTTTCCAATGCTGACGTGGATATTACAGGTGTCGTCATTTTTAAAGGTGAATTTTCCTCTTTTTAATTCTTCAATCATTTTTTTAATATTCGGTCCGACCGTATCGGTTTTTGGATTAGGCATCAGACCTTTTGGGCCCAACACCTTGGCCACCGCGGCCATTTTTGGCATCATGTCCGGAGTGGTCACTGCCACGTCAAAATTAATTTTTCCAGTATCTTTGATTTTTTTAATTTCTTCTTCACCACAAATAAAATCCGCGCCAGCGTCTTTGGCTTCCTTTTCTTTTTCCGGAGTAACAAATGCGGCAATGGTTTTGCTTTTGCCAGTGCCATGCGGCAACACAATCGTGGCGCGAATTTGTTGTTCACCTTTTTTTGGGTCAATACCCAAATTAGCGTGCACTTCAATGCTCGCGTCAAATTTTACACCTGAAGTTTCTTTTGCCAATTTGATGGCCTCGTCAACTGAATAAATTTTGTCCGCGTCAATTTTCGTGCGTGCGGCGTCCATTCTTTTAGACATATTTTTTAGAGAATCGTGGTACAAACTCTTTGGAGGGTGGCCCCCGCAGATCCCACAATATTAGTTATTGGAGTGGTAATATAGTATATAGTAGTTTTTTTGTCAAGAGCCTTTAAGCGGCTTTGCTCAACCTATGTATTATATCCCGAAAACAGGTAATTTACTAGCTATTTTTTTGAGTTATTTGTTCTTGGCAATATATTAATAATTCTTTTCTTTTTAGCCAACAATAGGCGATCAGAAACAATGGAATCGTTAGCCAAATATATTTGGTATGCGGAAACAGCACCCACATGGTTAAATCAATCACGATCCATTGATATATATAGAGAGAAAGAGTTTTGTCACCCAGAAATCGCAGTGCCGCCAAAGGGTATTGAATAATTTTGTGTTTAATTTTTTCCAAAGCAGTAAATAGATAGATGAGTAGATACATAAATGTAAAACCAAAAGCAATGTAATATAATTGCAGTGGGTACATATAGTCATGGTGTGGAATTAGCCAAAAGTTGGTGGGCTGAAAAACAAAGGTGCAAAAAAGTGTGAGTGCCAGAAAAAATAATCCGCTCTTTAATTTTTTCTTTTCAAAACCGATATAGGCCAAATAAAATCCCATTACAAATGGTAATAGCCAGGTCAACACCGGGAAGATAACGATATTTTGGGAATAGAGCCAATTAAAAATCCAAATATCAGGATGGGGGATAGAATAATTTAAAATAATCAACCCAAAAATTACTGCTAACAATATAAAATGAGCGCGGTTGAATTTTTTTACTATCCACAACAACACCGGCGCGATTAATAGTAAAATGCCGATAGTAAAAATAATTGAAATGGGTACGCTGAATGTCTTTAATGTAATAACATTGGCGGTATTAAAAATACCACGATCAATAAATTGTTGGTAAAATGGCTCTTTGTCAAAATTGTAAATAAATAATTTTATAATATTGTATAAAAAATAAACACCAATCAGTTGAGCGCCGCGGATGAGTAAACGGCGGACTGGACGGGCTAAATTTTCATAATGTCCATAGGCTAAATAAATTACACTGCCGCTGAGAGAAATGAACAAAAATACCGCCGGGTAAAAAAATTCTTTAAAATGAAAGAGATTATCGGTGATCACAATATTAGACCATTCTATCAAATGGACCAAAAATACTCCGATGATGGCGTAGCCTTTGAGGTAAGAAACAAAGTAGTTGCGTTTTTTGACAGTGGTGGCAGATGGGTTGTTCATAAGTTGAAATTTTAGTATAATTAGTATGATCGGGGAGATTGCTTCCCCGCCTTGGGCGGGTCGCAATGACAGATTGAAGAATATATGAATAAGAAATTTTGGAAAAGATTTTTTTATATTGTTGCTGTGGCCGGATGTATGGCCATACCGTTGTGGTTTTTTGTTTTACGTACAATTTTTTTTCACTACGAAGAATATCCTGCACCACAATGGCAACCAAATTTTACCAAAACTAGCGAGATAAATCAAACGACAGGTACGATTCGAGTTCCGATTTTGGTTTACCACCGTATTAGTAATTATTTATTCAAGAATGTATTATTTGTTAGGCCTCAAGTTTTTCGTGAGCAGATGGAATATTTGCGTCAGAATAATTATCACGTTATTTCCTACGCGCAATTTTATGATGCCTTTATTAATGATACAAAATTGCCGGACAAACCTGTGGTATTAACTTTTGACGATGGTAATAAAGATTTATTTAATAACGCTTATCCAATTTTGCATGAGTATAATTATCCGGCCATGTTTTTTGTTTATACCAAATCGATTGATCATTTGGGTGGTACTATGAATTGGGGAATGTTACGTGAAATGTTGCAAAATGGCATGGAAATTGGCTCGCATACTGTTAATCATAGTAAATTAACTCAGTTAAAATTAGAACGAGTGCACTATGAATTATTAGAGAGTAAAAAAGTTTTGGAAAATAATTTATTTACCACTGTTAATCACTTTGCTTATCCATACGGATTGTTTAATACTTCAACCGAGCAGGCTGTAAGCGCGGCTGGATATTTATCAGCTGCGGCTGTGACTGGTGGGGCAGTGCACGATCGTGTGCGCGGGCCTTATGAATTTGTACGATTAATAGCCACTGAGGACATGGGGTATTTTAAATGGATTTTGGAAAATTAAAATAATTTAAAACCGGCCTAGTTGAGGCCGGTTTTTTTATTGATAATTTCCATTTTGGCGCTAGCTATTTTTCTGGCTTTGGCTGCACCGGCGTCTAGTATTTTTTTCACATCCGCGTCTTTAAGTGAATTGAATTTTGTTTGGAAATCTGTAAGAAAATTTACCACCACTTCGGCTAGATCTTTTTTAAAATCACCATAACCACGGCCCGCATATTGTTTTTCTAAATCTTTTATATTAGTACCAGATAATAGTGAATAAATTGTTAGTAAATTTGTGAGGGCCGGTTTATCCGAACCGGATTTTACTTCAGAGCTAGAGTCAGTAACTGCGCGCATAATTTTTTTGCGAGCAACTTCAGGTGGGTCAAGTAGAGCAATATGATTGGCTGGTGATGGTGCGGATTTGCTCATTTTCTTTTTTGGGTCATCTAAACCCATAATGCGCGCGCCAGTTTTTCCAATGTAAGCTTCGGGTTCTATAAATGTTTCGCCATACAGGGAATTGAAACGGCGGGCGATAACGCGAGAAAGTTCTACGTGTTGTGATTGATCATCGCCGACTGGCACAAGATTGGTGTCATAAAGTAAAATGTCGGCGGCCATGAGCACGGGGTAATCCATAAGTCCCATGTTGATATTTTGTTTATGTTGCCCAGCTTTGTCTTTGTATTGGGTCATGCGTTCCAATTCAGAAATTTTGGTAATGGTGTTTAAAATCCAAGCGAGCTCGGCATGTTCTTTGATTTGAGATTGTTGGAAGATTATTGATTTGTTGGGATCAACACCGAGTGCTAAATAAGTTTTAGCAACATTTAAAATATTTTTACGTAATACTTCGGGTTCTTGGTAAACAGTCATAGCGTGCCAATCAACGATACAATAAACACAGTCATAGTCTTTTTGTAAAGCGACCCAATTTTTTACTGCGCCAAGGTAATTGCCAATGTGTAAATTGTTAGTTGGCTGAACACCGGAAAAGATGCGTTTCATATTTGAAATAAATGAGGAGATAATTAAATGATAGGTGTATTGTAGCGGAATATTGGAATTTTGTAAATTAAAAAAAAGGCGGCCTGTGAGACCGCCTGACCACATGACTGTGGTTGAAGTTTACCGAATGTTGCGAATGCTTTCACCCAAGTGACGGTAGTAGATGATTTTAGCCAGCTCATCTACCCATGATACCAGTCGGAATTTTTTTTGCGTAATGAGTTTGGTTAGCTCAGGACGCTGTTCGAATGGAATAGTATTAGAGGCATAAACCCGACTGACCGGACAATCAAGTTCGCTGAAGCGTTCCGGGGCAGGATAGGAGAATACACCATGTGTTACACCGGCCCAGTAGTCGATGATGGGATATTTTTCTCGCAACGCTCTGGCAGTGTTGATGACAGTGTCGCCTTTGGCGATTTCATCATCAAAGCAGAGTATGATTGCGCCAGGTAGAACACTAGTGTCACCAGTGACACCGAGAAAAGTCGCCATGGTGCTATCAGTGCGAAACTTTTCCCCTTCTCGATGGTGGATGGTGAGATCAGGATGATTGTTTTTGAATTCATCCATGACCATTTTGATAATCGGTTTGAAGCGTTCGTAAGCGCCCTTATCAGGCGGGACGATCACTACGGGAACTTTGTACCCGTACTTGTCTATCACATCCAGAAGCATTTTTCTTAAAACGCGTCTGGCCATAGACACTTCCACCAATAGGGCGGTTTTTTTTCCACCAACTACTGATTGTTGAGCATGCAGGTCGGCCGCAATGATTTTGGTTAGCTGTCCTTCGCCAGCGTCTTCAAATATCCGAGTTATCATACCCACCATAGCCAAAATATCTTCTCCATCATCTTTGTCTGATCTTGTCAGCGGAAAGTATCCTGCTATCATGGATATACGTCTGGCTTCTCTGCCTACCAAGTACTTTAGAGCGATTTGGTATTTGCCAATCACTTCCCATGTTCCAGGTCCGCTTCCTAGCAAGAAACAGTCGTGGCCACCGATATGTTTTTTGGTCAGTTTAGCATACGGCTCGGCCGATCTCGGGTCTGCGTCGTGCTTGTGTTCGCCAAATTTAATTGGCGCGATGTCCACTGGGGTTTTGATTTTAAACGGTCCTTCGCCGCTTTCAATCATTTCTTTTACTGCTTGTGCGTACGGCAAGAACGCCGGTGTGAGTGGTACGATTGTTAGTCCACCATTGATGTTCATTGGTCCTTCCATTTCGTCTCCTTATTCGTGTTGTACGTTTACGTAACTTTTTTGTAAAAGATCAGCCCAAAGAAAGATCCACCTCCATTCTATTCCTTTGTAGATTTTTGGTCAAATTATTAAAAAAATTGCCATTGACAAAAAGGTAAAAATGTGCTATAATATATAGGTTGAATATATAAACTTTGGCTAAAATAAGCCATTTTTCATTCTAATTTTAAATATATGGGCGAACATGGGAAAAACAATTTTTCACATGGAAATATGGACCGCGAAGCTCCTGAAAATCTTGTTGAATTAGAAAAATAATTGGGCGCGATGAGGTTATCGCGAGAAGATGTACAAAAAATTTTAGAAAATGCGGAGAAAAGATATAAGTTAGAATTAGAACTTCTTACATCTGAATCAAAAAGAGAAAGCGATCCTGGGAAACAAAGTATTGCCAGAGCGGCCTTGATGTCATTGAACATGGCTATTGAGAGAATTCGTCACAAAGTGAGAGGGGGAGGCGGCCCAAGACTTCAGCAACAACCAAACGTAGGCCAGGAATTGAGTGACGAACAAAGACAGTTATTGCGTGCAAAATTGTCCACTAAGCTTGCTGGATCACAGATGTTGAATTTAGACGAAAAAATGGATATGGGCATGGCAAAAACAGATTATTTTTTACCTAAGTTAGATATTCTTTCAGGAGAGCAAAGATTGGCAGCAGGCACTATATTAAAACGTGTAGCTGACGCACTAGCAAAACAGAAACCAAACAAAGGCAAGAAAGTAATATCACTACCTTTGCCTGAAAACGCAATTGCTAGGAAGAATTTAGTGGGTGTTTTGGAAGCAATAGGATCTCCCGATATTGAACCAAGGGTGAGACCAATCACGGTTGCAGAAAGAGGAAATGAGATTATTGTTCAATTAGAGCCGCATGGCACCCGCACTTTGGAAGCTTTAGGAGAAAAATTAAGCAGAGAAGTATAAAAATATAAATTTTTTAAAATTAATTAATTCTAATTTTTAAAATATGCGAAAACCAAGCCCGGAGAGAAATTTTTTAAGAGAGGATGAAGTGTTGGGAAGCAGTGATAATCCGTTGAACGGAGAAAAATTTCCGCGCAGACATACTGATTTTGTTGATGCGATGAGCGAAGAAGAAAAAATGATCGCGCGTTTAGATGGTGTCGATCAGCAAGAGAAACCGACATTGGATGAAGCGCTTTTTAGACCTGGTGGAAAAGAAATTGATCCAAAAAAAGAGTGGAGAGACAAAACATTAGCTTGGGAAAGCGCGCGCGGAGAAACAGCAGACGCAGTTGAAGCTTTTGATAAAGCAACTGATATTGAAGCCAAATTTGATAACGCTGATCGTAGATTTCCAAACGCGGCTAAAAAAATAGAAGATTGGAAGGAAGCAGAAGCGGACGACAAAGGGAAGCCTGGAAAAAGGCCACCGCGTCCATCGGCCAATAGAGACAAAGATCGTGCAACTATCCGTGGTTAATTGATTTAATAAATTTTAAAACACCTCGTCAATTGGCGGGGTGTTTTGTTTACCACCACACATATATATAGGTGTGGTGGTTTATACACTTTTTTTAAACTCGGCAAATCGATCTTCTAAAATGGCTGCGCGCGCTTGGCGCATGAGATTAAGCATAAAGTGAATGTTGTGGATTGACGCCAAACGCATGGCCGTCATTTCATCGGCGACAAATAAATGGTGTAAATATGCGCGGGTATAATTAGTACAAGTTGCGCAAGTGCAATTTTTATCTATAGGTGAAAAATCTTTGGTGTATTCGGCGTTTTTTATATTTATTCTTTCCTTTTTTTGACCATGCGCAAATAGCATGCCGTGTCGAGCGAGGCGAGTAGGCGCCACACAATCAAACATATCAATACCATTGGCTACTACAGTTAAAAGATCTGACGGGTTTAATCCTACACCCATAGCATAATGTGGCTTATCTGCTGGAATAATCGGCAATATCCATTGTAGTATTTTTTCTGTCGCTTCCATATTATAACCAATGGATTCTCCGCCTACGGCGATACCAGCAAAATCTAAACTGGAAATAAATTCGGCAGATTCTTTACGTAAATTTTCGTGTTGGCTACCTTGAATAATGCCAAATAGAAATTGTTTATATTTATTTTTATGTTTTGGTTTTTTATGTTCAGTAACACAGCGTTTGGCCCAAGCGTGAGTACGGTCCATGGCTTTTTGTGTGTAATCAAGGGTAGCATCATCAGGTGTGCATTCGTCAAACGCCATAATTATATCGGCTCCGATTTTGTGTTGAATTTCAATGGCTGATTCCGGAGAAAAAAAATGTTTGGAGCCATCAATGTGCGAACGAAATTCCACACCATCGTCGGTAATTTTGGTTAGTCCGCCTTGGCCTTTGGCTTCTTTTTGTAAACCTAAAGAAAAAACCTGGAACCCGCCCGAATCGGTCAAAATCGGGTGTGGCCAGTTCATAAATTTATGTAGGCCCCCAGCTTTGGCAATCAAATCTTCGCCCGGGCGTAAATGTAAATGATAAGTGTTGCCCAAAATTATTTGCGCGCTTAAATTTTCCAAATCTTGGCAATCCAAAGTTTTCACCGTGGCTTGTGTTCCGACCGGCATAAAACAAGGCGTTTCAATATCGCCATGATCAGTGTGGATTATACCAGCTCGTGCGCCGGTTTTTTTGTCCGTGTGGATTAGTTCGAAAAACACATGCCATTATATTAGGTCATTTTGTGCTAAAAATCAAGGTGTGCTACAATAAACGCGAGCTTAATGTAATCCAATTATTATGTTTAAAAATTTTAATCGTGTTTTGGCTATTGTGGTAGCTGTAATTTTTTGTTTCGGACTGGTTTGTCCAGTCGCTGCAGCGCCAACTTTGCGCCAGCAGGTGACTTATGTAGATAATTTAGTAAAAATGGCCGAAGGTATGAATAATGGCTGCTCCTCTTTGATTGCGGTATACGATGATCAAATCAGCGGTACTTCAACTGTCAGTGATGGGGATGCGTTTGGAAATTATTTTTCATGCGCATTTTCTTCAATATTTAGTTTTTATGCCGAACATTGGGCGCCGTCATCATATTTAAAAAATACTAAATCCAAAATGATTCAATTAGCTGATGGCTTGCTGGGTTCGTTGCGATATATTGTGGCTGATCCAGCTAGCACAGATTTAACTGCGTTTAAATCTAATGTTGCTAAAAATAAAAATTTGATAGCGGTTATAAAAAAAGAAATTGCCACGTTCAAAAAAAGATTTCCAGGCACCATCAAAGCCGATGAGACGTTTTTAAAAAAAGTCGCCGCTAAGGAAAAAACTTTTTACCAGAGTAATTTATCGGCCGACTTAACTGCCAGTTGCGGCAAGGATGTAAAATGTTTTGAAGCAAAATATGCTAAATGTGCGCCGGCCTGGATTCGTTTTCCATCTGTTTACTCTAGTTTAGAGTATAAAATTATTGGAAAAGTGAAGGGTGGTTGTAAGTTGCAGATAAGCGAAAAAATTGATTACTTGGGTTTGCTGGCCGGCAAACAAATGACTTGTGTGTATAACAATAAAAATGAATTTTATCAAGAAGCTCGTCGGGTGAGTGATGAAATTATAAAAAATAACAAACAAAAAATATGCTCTGGTACACTGGTGGATTATTCTAAAAAACAATATAAATTTTTAAAAACAAATCCGTTGGCGGCTGCCGTATTAAATTTTGTGGACGAAGCTAAGGATATTATTATAGATAATTCTAATAGTACCACTGGTAATACAAATACTACCACAACCACCGTCACTGTACCGACGCCTTCCACCACTATTACTTGTGGAAATTCCAGCGGTAATGACAGTAATTACACTTTATGTTTGAATGATACTTTTACTCATCTCAATAGCGGTATTACCATTCATCTATATTCTTTTGAACAGGGTAAATATGCTCATTTAGATATTAAGAAATCAAAAACAGACGGTATTTTTACAGTTGAGTCAGGTCAGTATGGTATTTTTTCATCATTGCTCGGTTCGGAATATAAATTATTTGTTACAAAGTTAAGTGATAGCGCAGTTGAATTAAAAATTGAAAATGTTAGTAGTTATTCAGTAGGCGAAACAACTGGCGGAGACGGAATTTATCGTATTTCGGTAGGCGATACCATTACTCATACGGTTTCAGGTGTGAATCTTTTTCCTCGGTATATGATTAGCAACAGTAGTCATATTTTTGATCATATTAATATTGAAGCAGTCGGACTGCCTATTACTGGTTTTGATTTACGCAAAGACTTACCTTTGGTTATTTCAGTGTCTAATAACATTAGTCCGATTAGGTTGACTTATTTAGGCGTGGAAAATAATTTACAAGTTATAAAAATAGAGTCACCAACTACCACCAGTGGTGGTAATAGCGCCGGTGGCGATGGTATGTATAGTGCTTGGACTGGGGCTACAATTAATCATGATGTTTCCGGAGTGGTTATCAAAGTAGTTTATTACACTTATGGAGGTGGTGTTGTCAACCTTAGTTTTACTGGCGTGACTGAAACGATTGGTGCGAATTTGCGGATGGGTCAGGCTTCCACGACTGTTCATTCGGTTTCAGGCAAAACACTTGAAATAAGTATGCCTAATGAAAGCGAACGAAATGGTGCCACTATTAATATTAAGACTCTGTAAAGTGGTGGTTTAGTGGTAAAAATCAAAATGTGGTATAATACAAGGGATTTAAAATGGTTAGTTTTATGTTAGAAAATTTAAATAGTTCATATTTCGGTTTCATAATTTTAGCGATTGGTGTTTTGATATATTTTGTTGTGAAGAAAAAAGGCAGTGGTGAACAAATATTTAAAACACGCAGTGGCAGTGGGACGCCGTTTTTGGATTTGTATGCCACTGATTTTACGCAAATGGCGCGCATTGGTCGGTTGGACCCGGTAGTTGGGCGTACGGAAGAAGTGCAAAAACTTTCCCAAGTACTTTCTAGGCGCAGTAAAAATAATGCAATTTTATTTGGCCCTCCAGGTGTTGGCAAAACGGCTATTGTTGAAGGGTTGGCACAAAGAATCGTGCAGGGCGAAGTTCCGGAATCATTAAAAAATAAGCGGGTTTTGGCTTTGGATGTAGCAACTCTCATGGCTGGGACCAAATATCGTGGTGAATTTGAAGAGCGTGCTAAAAAAATTGTTCATGAAATCGAGAGTTCTAATCGCTCGATTATTTTATTTATTGATGAAGTTCATTCGGTAGTGCAATCCCAGGGTACTGAGGGCGCATTAAATTTTTCTGATATTTTAAAACCAGCGTTGGCTCGTGGTGATTTGCAAATGATCGGCGCCACCACTCTAGTGGAGTATGAAAAATATATTAAACCAGATTCATCGCTCGAACGCCGATTCCAACCAGTAGAAGTAAGTGAGCCGACCGAAGAGGAAACAGTTTTAATTTTACAGGGAGTAAAAAATAAATATCGGGAATATCATAAAGTGGAGTTTACCGACGCGGCTTTGGCAGTGGCGGCAAATTTATCACAACAATTAATTAAAGATAGAAAATTGCCAGACAAAGCGATTGACGCGATTGATGAAGCGGGCGCAATGGTAAAAGTAGGGCATATTCATACAGATATTCCTTTGATTTTATATCAAGCGGCCGTGGCCAAACATCCAGAAGCGGCAGAGTTATGGAGAAAAATTCAGGAATTGGATAATGCCGCCAATGCGCAAGAAAATGCCGAGCGTGAAGCGCTGGAAGCACAGCTGGAAAAAATAGGGGTAGTGACTGTTGACAGTGAAGATATTGCCAAAGTGATACAAGATTGGGTAAAATAATTTTATACTATTTATTAATTTAATTATTTTTTAACCTAAACAATATGGACACAATGACAAAAGTGGTCACATCGTCTATCACCAATACGAAATTGGCGATTGCGACTTTGGCTATGTTGGCGGCAGGTGGTGCGGCGTTTATCGCGGCACCAATGGCAAAGATGTTAATAACAAAGCCGGCGCTTACTTTTATAAAAATACCGGCGTCTTCATGCGGTCTGACTTCTGCTATGAAAGGTGGTATAGTTGGTATAACAGTAGATGGCAATAAAAAATACAAAAATGGTGAGTGTGCTAATTTTGGTAAGGGTCCTTTTATTTTTACTTATAGTTGTGACACAACAGGTAAATATTTTTATGCATATCCGGGCGCGGTTTGTGGTTGCAAAGCCGGCGATATTGATCCCTATTATAATAGTTGGGCATTTGATGTTATTTCTAATACTAAGGTTTACAGCAAGTGTTCCAGCACCTCTACTTTGGCTACCTCTACTCTAGTACAGAATACTTGTCTAACAACCGATGGAACGAAAATTATTCCAAAAGAGGTAAAGTGTGATTTCGGTTGTGTTTTAAGTCCATACGCCACCAACACTGGCGCTGGTTTATGTCGACAATGTACTGATAGTGATAATGGTTTAAATTATAATACTGCCGGCACATCAACTTTTGCATCGGGTCCGATTAGTGTAGAGTATGGTGATACTTGTGGATCAGACCAAAAAACTCTGTATGAATATTCTTGTGATGCTTCTAAAGTCAATTATTCTCCTTGTGATCCATCATCAAAAACACCATGCTATTTAGCCAGTTCAACTTATACTTGTCCAAATTGGTGTGAGAATGGAGCATGTGTGTCGGAACTCACCTGTGTTGATTCTGATAGTGGAGCGAATTTAGATGTAAAAGGTCACACTACTGGTTTAGGGCCAGACGGAAAAATGTTCTGGAATCAGTATGATTTTTGTCGTACGGAGCCAAATATGGTGGGGGAAATTAATGAATTTATATGTTCCAATAATCGCGTATCTACGTTAGGACTGAAGTGTTTAAAGGGTTGTGCTAATGGAGCTTGTAATCCCGCTCCAGCTTTTACTTGTATCGATGGCGATGGTGGTAAAAATGGCGCCATAAGTGGCGTCACAGAACAATATGATGGTAATAATGTAGTGAGATATCGAGACAATTGTTTGCAATACGATAATCAGTTACAGGAATATTATTGTGTTGGGGATCATGTAACCAGTACTGTTTTAACATGCCAGAATGGTTGTGACCCGGCGGGAGCATGTAAGGCGGCACCAACTGTTATGATTTGGCCAAAAACTAAAATAAGGATTACGCGCGATTCGCAAAGCCCGAAAGGCAGTGACAATTTAACTCCTGGCGTATATGAACTTTTAAGACTTGATGTAACAGCTGATCAGATTGGTGGCGCTATTATTTCACGTATCACTTTCCGAGCATCTGGTAGTGATTACAATAACAATGGTTGGAATCAGCCGATGAATAATAAATTTGAGGCTGGCACCAAACCAGCAGATTTTCATTTGTACAAAATGACGGCCGGCGGCCCCATTGAAATACAGGGTGTTTGGAAGTTAGCAGACAATTTTTATAATTTATTATCTCCTACTTCCACTACCGATGTTAATTTTGTTCGTTTTGATTTGACTGAAGATTTGGTTGTAGATGCTGGTACCACAGCTGTATTATCATTTAAACGAGACTTGACTGCTGCCGGTGGACTAGCAAAAAATTATGTCTTGGCTGAAATTATATCTGATGATTCGCGCATGGTGGAAAGCGATGGAACATTACCTGTCAGCGCTTCTTTTGACTCCAATCCGAATAATGACACAGTAATTGGTGCGCGATTTGTTTGGGGTGATTCGAAGTATGATTATTTTAGACCTAAGCGAGCAATTAATCCTGGTGATAGCGTCGGTGCTACCGCTTATAGCAGTGATCCGTCATTTGATTATTTGCCTTTAGGCTCTCCAACATTCGGGGTGCAATAAAGAATTAATTTTATTAAAACCACCTCGCTATCCGTGAGGTGGTTTTGTTTTTGACTGAAAGATCAATTTTTGGTAAGATAGGCCTGTGTTAAGTATTAATTTTATATTATGGAAAAAGGTGATATTAAGTCAGATGTAGATGGTGAAGAATCAAGGGTTAATTTAAAATTTTCAACACCAAATAAATCAGCTTCAGAAGAGATGTCAGAATTTAGGTTGGCTACATTGGCGGGGGAGCATTTTGGTTGGAGATCAGATTTGACTAATGAGAGAATAGCAGAAAGCTTTGACATTCAAGAAGCTGCTCGAAATGGTTACATAGATTTAGACAAAAAACAAATAACAGAAAAAGGTATAGCCAACTTAAAAGAAAAAGATAAAGAGGCGACCAATGCTAGATTAGCTGGTCGTGCAGACAATTTAGCCAGGATTACAGAGAAGAAGTTGGCCCAAAAAAAGGAGAGAAAAGCTAGACGTAAACAGCCGGGTATGTCTGAAGCTGAAAATGCGGATCGAGGTCCAAAAGGTAGGATTCAAATAACAATGAATAAGCATGGTTTTAGAGGTGGATGGACATTTAAAGTAGACGACGTATCAGGAAAAGAAGAAGGTGGAGAATCTAATTACAAATTAACTTTGTATTCCAACCAATCTGGCAAGAAAGTTTTTGGAGAGGCTGATCAGGTGTTTGTGGGTGATATAGATGAAATTATTGAAGATTTAGAGAAGTTTTTAGAATCTGCATTAATCTAATACATGCTTATAAAAATTATTTTGTAAAAAATGATTAATTTTTCTTCCGAATTAAATCAAGAACAATTAGATGTGGTACTACACGGCGACGGGCCGTGTTTGGTTTTGGCTGGTGCTGGGTCGGGAAAAACACGTACCGCGACTTATCGGGTGGCGTATTTATTGGAGCAAGGAATTGCGCCGGAAAATATTTTACTCGTGACTTTTACTAACAAAGCGGCGAGCGAAATGGTGGAGAGGGTGAGGAGTTTGACCGCGAGACCCCACCTTAGTCCTCCCCTTGAAAGGGGAGGAGAAGATTCCCCTCCTTTTAAGGAGGGGGTAGGGGGAGGTCTCGCGTCTGTAAGCCTGCCTTGGGCTGGGACTTTTCACAGTATTGGTTATAAAATTTTGCGCGCGCATGCGCAGGAGCTCGGTTATCGTCCGAATTTTTCCATT